>Ga0209480_10000083_pt1 | contig 91542 bp, 69 predicted proteins | sample JI61114C2DNA_FD_187501 | JGI IMG/M metagenome (GOLD analysis project Ga0209480, IMG submission 187501) | Wastewater effluent complex algal communities from Wisconsin, to seasonally profile nutrient transformation and Carbon sequestration -... | ecosystem: Engineered > WWTP > Effluent > Algae...
GACCCAGCCGCGAGAAGGGCGCCGCCGAGGCGGTGCCCCTCCCGCCGATCCCACCCCAACCAAGGATGCCCATGTCGGAGAGAAGACCCCCGACCTGCCCCTGCTGTGCCGGCCACGGCGTGCCCCTGGGCGCGCTCGGTCGCCTGCACTGGTTCCGCTGCCGCGACTGCGGCATGACGTTCGCCCGCGCCGGACGATCGAAGCGCACGCCCGGTGCGCCCTCGACCGTGACGCGGGCGACCGAATCCCCCACATCTCCCAGTTCATCCCGAGGAGGAAGCCACGATGCATACCCTGCCCGCCACCGGCCTGCGACAGCAGGCCGAGATGCTGGCCAGCCTGTCCCTGAAGCATCTGAGTTCGGCAACGCGCAACAAGCTCGCCGATGACGATCTGTCCGTGAACGCCTACCCGACCGACTGCGGCGGGTTCGTCTATGTCGGGGCGCCGAAGTACCGCGTGCCGTCGGAGCCCGACCTGGCCATGCTGTTCGAGGTGGCCGAATCCGCCGGCGTGGCCTGGCTGATGTTCGACCGCGAGGCGGCGGTCATCGACGGGCTGCCCGTGTTCGACAGCGCGGAGCCCGGACCATGAGCCAGCACCTCGCGACGGCGACGCTCGACGGACACCCCGTCGAGATCGTGGCCGGCTTCGATCGACGCCTGGGAGACTACTTTCTCCAGGTCATCGACGAGCGCAACGACATGCTCTACACCAGCCTTCAGGAGCCCCTGCTGGACTGGACCGACATCGCGACCCTGCGCACCAAGGTCGCCGAACTCGGCCTTCGACTGCCTGCGAAGCTGGTCGATGAGGTCGAGGGCGATGGCCGTCGACGCGCGGGCAATCGCATCGTCCGCCACCTGGCAGACGGGCCGCCAGTCACGCTGCTGGCGGGCTGACCCTGCCCGCTGATCGACCCCGGCGCCGCGCGCCCATCCCGGCAGGGATGGGCGCGCGGCGCCGTTTCTTCTTTGCGAGCCCGACCATTCGGCAGCCCGGCCCCGCTTCCGTCAGACCGATGCTGAGCCTTGTTGCCGAGATCGCAGCAGCGCGAACACCGCCGGCACTACGAACAGCGACAGCAGCGGCGCGGTGACCATGCCCCCGAGCATCGGCGCGGCGATGCGGCTCATCACCTCGGAGCCCGTGCCGCTGCCCCAGACGATGGGCACCAGGCCAGCCAGGATGACCGCGACCGTCATCGCCTTCGGCCGCACGCGCAGCACCGCCCCTTCTCGGATTGCGTCGAGCAGCACCGGCAGCGTCAGCGGCGTGCCGGCCACCAGCCTGGCCTCCAGCGCATGCTTCAGGTACAGCAGCATCACCACACCGAACTCGGCGGCCACGCCGGCCAGCGCGATGAATCCCACGCCGGTGGCGATCGACAGGTGGTAGCCCATCGCCCAGAGGAACCAGACGCCGCCGGTCAGCGCAAAAGGCAGCGTGGCCATGATCAGCACCGCCTCGTCGATGCGCCGGAAGGTCAGGTACAGCAGGACGAAGATGATCATCAGCGTCGCCGGTACGACGATCTTCAGCCGCGCGTTGGCGCGTTCGAGGTACTCGAACTGGCCCGAATAGGCGATGCTCACGCCGGGAGCGAGCTTCACCTCGCGCGCCACCGCGGCGCGCAGGTCGGCCGCCACCGACGCGAGGTCGCGGCCGCGCACGTCCACATAGACCCAGCCCGAGGGTCGCGCGTTTTCGCTCTTGAGCATCGGCGGCCCGTCGGCCACGACGATCTTCGCCACCGTGCCCAGCGTGATCTGCTGGCCCATCGGCGTCAGCACCGGCAGCGCCGCCAGCCGCTCGGGCGTGTCGCGCCACTCGCGCGGATAGCGCAGGTTGATGGGGAAGCGCGCCAGTCCTTCGACCGTCTCGGCGACGTTCTCGCCGCCGATCGCACCGCTGACCACCGCCTGCACGTCGGCGATGTTCAGTCCGTAGCGCGCAGCCGCCGCGCGGTCGATCTGCACGTCGATGTAGCGCCCGCCGGTCAGGCGCTCGGCCAGCGCCGACGACACGCCCGGCACCGTCTTGGCAACCCGCTCCACGCCTTGGGCGATGCGGTCGATCGTGGTGAGATCGCTGCCGGTCACCTTCACGCCGATCGGGCTCTTGATGCCGGTGGCCAGCATGTCGATGCGGTTGCGGATCGGCGGGATCCAGATGTTGGCCAGTCCCGGCACCTTCACCGCCGAGTCGAGTTCCTCGACCAGTTGGTCGGGCGTCATGCCCGGCCGCCACTGCTCGCGGGGCTTGAGCTTGACCGTGGTCTCGAACATCTCCAGCGGTGCCGGATCGGTCGCGGTCTCGGCGCGGCCAGCCTTGCCGAAGACGCGCTCCACCTCCGGAACGGTCTTGATCATGCGGTTGGTGATCTGCAGCAACTCGGTCGCCTTCTGCGCCGAGAGGCCCGGCAGCGCCGACGGCATGTACAGCAGGTCGCCCTCGTCCAGCCGCGGCAGGAACTCCCCGCCCAGCCGCGACAGCGGCCAGGCCGTGCTCGCCGCCAGCACCACCGCGATCACCAGCGTCGCCTTCGGCCAGCGCAGCACCCATTCGAGCGCCGGACGGTAGATCGCGATCAGCACGCGGGTGATCGGATTTCTCTGCTCGTCGGGGATGCGGCCGCGGATCCACGCACCCATCAGCACCGGGATCAGCGTCACCGACAGCGCGGCGGCGGCCGCCATCGCGTAGGTCTTGGTGAATGCCAGCGGCCCGAACAATCGCCCTTCCTGCGCCTCCAGCGTGAAGACCGGGATGAAGCTCAGCGTGATGATCAGCAGCGAGAAGAACAGCGCCGGGCCGACCTCCTCGGCCGCCTCGGTGATGACCTTCCAGCGCGCCTCGCCGACGAGGCTCTCGCCGGGGTGCGCGTGCTGCCAGGCCTCGAGCTTCTTGTGCGCGTTCTCGATCATCACCACGGCCGCGTCGACCATCGCGCCGATCGCGATCGCGATGCCTCCCAGCGACATGATGTTCGCGTTGATGCCCTGCCAGCGCATGATCAGGAATGCCGCCATCACGCCCAGCGGCAGCGCGATGATGGCCACCAGCGCCGAGCGCAGGTGCCACAGGAAGATCGCACAGACGGCCGCGACGACGATGAACTCCTCGATCAGCTTCGCCGAGAGGTTGTCGATGGCGCGCTCGATCAGCGCGCTGCGGTCGTAGGTGGTCACCACCTCCACGCCCTGCGGCAGGCTGCCCTGCAGGTCTGCAAGCTTGGCCTTCACGGCCGCGATGGTCTGCTGAGGGTTCGCGCCCGAGCGCAGCACCACCACGCCACCGGCCACCTCGCCTTCGCCATCGAGCTCGGCGATGCCGCGCCGCATCTCCGGGCCCACCTGGACCGTGGCCACGTCGCCCAGCTTCACCGGGATGCCGCCGCGCGCCGCCAGCGGTACCGCGCGGAAATCGTCCAGCGTCTTCAGGTAGCCACTGGCGCGCACCATGTACTCGGCCTCGGCCAGCTCCAGCACCGAGCCGCCAGCTTCCTGGTTGCCGGCCATCAGCGCCTCGCGCACCTGCGCGTGCGTGACGCCGTAGGCGGCCAGCTTCAGCGGATCGAGCACCACCTGGTACTGGCGGTTCATGCCGCCCACGGTGGCCACCTCGGCCACGCCGGGCAGGCCCTTCAGCTCGTACTTCAGGAACCAGTCCTGCAGCGCGCGCAGCTGCGACAGGTCACTGCGGCCGGTGCGGTCGACCAGCGCGTACTGGAAGATCCAGCCCACCCCGGTGGCGTCCGGCCCGAGCGACGATTTCGCCGCGGCCGGCAGCCGGCCCTGCACCTGGTTGAGGTACTCCAGCACGCGCGAGCGCGCCCAGTACAGGTCGGTGCCGTCATCGAAGAGGATGTAGACGAAGCTGTCGCCGAAGAACGAGAAGCCGCGCACCGTCTTCGCACCGGGCACCGACAGCATCGTCGTCGCCAGCGGATAGGTGACCTGGTTCTCGACGATCTGCGGCGCCTGCCCGGGCAGCGTCGTGCGGATGATCACCTGCACGTCGGACAGGTCGGGCAAGGCATCGACCGGCGTCGTGCGCACGCCCCACAGGCCTGCGGCCGCGAGGAACAGCGTGGCCAGCACCACGAGGAAGCGGTTGGCCACCGACCAGCGGATCAGCGCGGCGATCATCGCGGCGCTCCGGTGCTGCCGTGGCCGGCGTGCGGGTCGGCCACGGCAGGTTCGCGGTCGATCGCGGTGACCACGTGCTCATCGCCCTTCTGGCGGAAGCGGAAGCGCACCGCATCGCCGGCCTTCAGCCCGCGCGCGAGGTCCGGCCGCGCGAGCTGGAAGGGCATCGTCATCGCCGGCCACTTCAGCGCAGGGACTGCTTCGTGTTCCAGGGTGATCGCCGCCGCGTCGAGCTCGACCACGCGGCCGCGGGTGGTGAACTCGCCGGTCGGCCCCTGCTGCGCGCTGGCCGCTGCTGCAGTGGTCGCGGCCGCTTCCGCCGGGGCACGCGCGGTCAGCCCTTGCAGGCTGGCCTCGGAATCGATGAGGAACTGTCCCGAGGCCACCACCTGCTGCCCAGCCTCCACCCCCTTGAGCACGGCCACCCGGCCGTCGACCTCGGCGCCGAGTTCCACTTCCACCGGGCGGTACCGGCCCGGCGCGTCGACCACGTAGACCAGCGCGCGGCGCCCGGTGCGGATCACCGCCTCGCCGGGGACGGTGACGACCTCGGTGCCCTGCCCCGCACCGAGCAGCCGAACTTGCCCGAACATGCCGGCACGCAGCCGGCCGCCGCGGTTGGGCACCTCGACGCGCACGCGCAGCGTGCGCGTGTCTCGGCTCGCCTCCGGGAGCACTGCCGCCACCTTGCCGCGCAGCACCTCGCCCGAGAACGCCACCAGCCGCAGCTCGGCGGGCTGGCCCGTGACCACTGCCGCGCCCAGCGCCTCGGGCACGGCCGCCTCGACCCACACCGTGCCCAGGCCGTTGATGCGCGCCAGCGTCATGCCGGCGGCCACCGTCATGCCTTGGCGCACCATCAGCTCGGCGATCAACCCGCCCGACGGCGCCACGATGGTCGTCACGGCCTGCGGTTGCCCGCTGGCATCCACGCGCTCGATGAGCGCGGCCGGCATGCCCAGAAGCGTCAGCCGCGAGCGGGCTGCCTGTGCCAGGACCGCGTCGCCGGTGGCCCGCACCGCGAGGTACTCGCGCTGCGCCGCCAGCCAGTCTGGGTGCAGCACCTCGGCCAGCGGGGCGCCCGCGGGGATCACGTCGCCCGGCGCACGCGGATGGACACGCTCGACGAAGCCGTTGGCGCGTGCCTGCACGATGCTGACATCGCGCTCGTTGAGCCCGACTGTACCGACCGCGTCCACCGCCGCCTGCAGCACGCGCTTCTCGGCCGTGGCGACGCGAAGGCCGAGCGACTGCATGGCCTGCGGCGACACCGCCACCGCCGACCCGGCGTCGGCACCCGCCTCGTCAGCGTACCGGGGCACCAGCTGCATGTCCATGAACGGCGACTTGCCGGGCTTGTCAAAGCGCTGCGTCGGCACCATCGGGTCGTACCAGTACAGCACCTTGCGCTCGGCGGCAGGGGCGGCAGGGGCGGCAGGTGCAGCCGCCGTTGCCGAAGCGCCTGCATGGCCGCCAGCCGACAGCCACTGCGAGAGCGCCCAGCCGGCGCCGATGCCGGCCAGCAGCAACACCGCGCCGGCCACCACGGTCTTTGAGGACGAGGGGTTGGATGAAAAGCTCATCGTGTTACTCCGCAATCAGGGTGGACAGGCGCAGGCGCAGGGCGGCGCGCTGCGCGTCAAGGTCGATGGCGCGCAGCTGCGTTTCCAGCACCTGGCTGCGCGCCGTCAGCACGGCCGCGAGATCGCCACGGCCGGCCTGGTAGGCCGCCGTCGCCAGGGCCACGCGCTCGGCGGCCAGCGGCAGACCGGCGGCCCGCAGCCGCTCGGCCTGCGTGTCGAGCGCCTGCAGTTCGGCCAGCATCGCGTCGGTCTCCGCGGCATGGCGCCGCAGCAGTTCCTCGCGCTCGGCCTCGATGCGTTCGATCTCGCGCCGCTTGGCCTCGATCTGCGGCTGCTGGCGGCGATCACGTTGCCACGGCAGGTCGAAGCTGAGCTGGAACGACACCATGTCGTCGTAGCGTGGCCGCCGGCTGTACGCCACCTCCCACGACCAGTCGCCGCGCTTCTCCGCATCGGCCTCGGCCACCTCGGCCTGGGCCATCGCACGCATCGGCGCATAGGGTGCCAGCTCGGCGTGATGCGGCAACGAGCTGCGCAAGGCGTCGCCGTTCACGTCCATAGCCGGCGCTGCGCCCTGCAGCGGCGCAGCGGCACGCTCACCGATCCATCGGCGCAGTTCCACCCTCGCCTTGCGCACGTCCCGCGCCAGCTCGTCGGTCCGGTCGGCGATGGCCAGCGCTTCCTGGCGCGCCATCGTCAACTCCGCGGGCATGGCCGAGCCGGCGGCAATGCGGGCCGGCAGCGTGTCCTGCAGCAGCCGGTTCTCGCGCTGGAGGCCGGCCACCTGCGACAGCCGGGCCTCCGCGAAGTGCACAGCGAGCCAGGCCAGGCCGGCTTCGCGGCGCACCGCGAGTTCCGTGGCCGCCAGCGTCGCCCGATCGCGCTCGATGCGGGCCTGTGCAACCTGCTCGCGCGCATCGCGCTTGGCCCGGTTGGGCATCTCCTGCATCAGCGCAATGCGCTGCATCGTGCCGGCATCGCGCGTCGTGCTCCAGCGATCCGGCCCGGCGATCGGCAGGTTCTCGATGCCGACGGACAGGCGCGGATCGGGCAGCGTGGACGCCGCTGGTGCCAGGGCCGACGAGCCGGCCAGCGTGGCCTGCTGCGCACGCAGTGCCGGTGCCGCCTGGCGCGCCAGCTCGAGCGCCTCGGCATAGCTCAGCGACGGAGCGTCAGGGGCAGCCCACGCAGCGCTGGGTGTCAGGGCGGCCAGGCCCAGCACCCACGCCAAGGCCAGGGTGGACGGCTGGCGCCGCCCGGCGTGCCGGCGCGGCACGCGAACGTTGAATCGAGACACGACACTCTCCTTCGGATCGAACGCACGGCGAACGCAAGAGATCCGGGTGCGCCGAGACAGCGCACCCGGACCCAGGTCCGCGGGTCAGTTCCGAAGGACGAGGAAGGAGAGGTAGAGCGGCGGTGACCCGACGGGCGGCCCGTCGGCCACCGAGGCGGGCATCGTGGCCGCCAGCTGGGCGGCCTCGGCCACGTCGACGATGCCGACCAAGGCGGCGCCCACCGCCATGGCCGGCGGCGCGTCCGGCGCGGCCACCTGGCTGTTCACCGAGGTCTTGCCGGTCTCGCAGTGGGCCTTGCACAGCTGCGGCTGGTCCGGGTCCATGCGCGTGGGCATGCTGCCCTCGCAGTCCGGCATGGCCGCCATTGCGGCCGCAACGTCGTCAGGCGCCGGCGAGAGCTGCGGGCAGGCGTACGCCGCCGTGGCCAGCTGCGTGAACAGCACCAGGGCGATCAGCCAGCCGGACAGCCAGCCGCGATGACGACGCAACGCGCGCATGAATCGAAGTCTACGTTCCCCCCGGCCATCGCGCCTTGTCCCGCATCAAGCGCTCCGCACGTGTGCCTCAGCGCGTCAGCAGGAGGTTCAGGTCGACAGCCTGGCCCGACTTGTTGGTCCACATCCAACAGTAGTCCTGGTCAAGTACCACCTGAAGGCGCCCGCTGGCGCCGGCCAGGGCATCGCGGCGCTCCGGGTAGCGCACATCCTTGCCCTCGTGATAGTGGATGTTGAAGTTCAGCGGGCCACTGGCCTCGAAGCGCCAGGCCACTGAATCGGCCCGGGCGAGCTTGCCGCAGACCTCGGCGAACTTGCCCGGGGCCACGCTGACACGGCGTTCGAAGCGGCCCTGTTCGTTCCAGGCGATGTCGATGATGTCGGCCCGCGCTGCGGTGGAGCAGAGGATCGCCAGGCTCAGAGCAACGGATATGCGATGAATCATGCGCGTACTGTAGAGACAAAGCCGGACCAGAGATGCGGCTCACCGCGCGCTCGGCGCGGGCCCTCGGATCGGCCCCGGAAAGGCTGCACGGGCGTCCTCTGCCATCCGCCGCGTGCACCACGCCGCGTAGTAGCGACCCACGAGACCCCCGAGCAGGCGGGCAAGGCCTCGCCCCGGCCGCGCATAGTCGATGAAGACGACCAGTCGCGAGCCCCCAGTGAACGGTTCGATGCTGAAACCCATCCGGTAGGCGCCGATGACCAGCAGGGTCGGTTCGCCCACGGTCTCCCAGACCTTGCGCTGCGGTGGGGCGTGTTCGGTCACCACTTCCTCGAGCCCGAGCCGCACACCCAGGACGCGACCGCTCATCCGGATGACCGAACCCACCGCCTGGCCGTGATCCGCATCGGTGTCGATCCGCATCGAAGCGCCCGCCGTCATCAGCGACGGCTTCTCCATGTGGCCGGACAGGCGGCGGTGGTCGTCCAGGTGGGCGAACAGGCGCTCGGGCTCGACCGGCAGCACGATCTCGCTGCGATGGTGAAAGGCCAGCGGCGACTCAGCTGCCACTGGGACGCCTCCGACGAACGAGCAGCCAGGTCCCCACGAGCACCAGCGCCGCATAGTTGAGCACCATGAACCACGGCGTGGTCCATGCAATGCCATCGAACCCACTCTCGGTGAACGGGTAGAGCACCGGCACCGCGTAGTAGTCGGCCGAGTGCGTGAACACGTCGATCACGAGGTGCGACCACCAGCCGAGCAGCGGGAGCCAGAACACACGTCGCACCGCCCAGGCGAGCGCGGTCACGAGCCCAGCAACCGGTGCGCTGTGCATCACGCAATGCAGGTGGTGCGACCACAGCTCGACGATGGGCGGCAGCCACGGCTCCTGCCCGGGCGAGGCCAGCGCGTAGCCGCGCACCGCTGCGAAGCTGCCGTCGCCGAGCGCCCACCAAGCGGCAATCGGCAGCAGATGCATCACGTCCGGCAAGGCCGCGAGGACCAGCGCGGCCGCCACCGTGCCTCGCGACAGTGGGCGGCGACGATGGACCGCCGCCGCCCCCGCGGCGGCCCAGAGCGTGTGCGCGACGACGTCCACCGCGAGGCGTGGGTCAGTCCCGCAGGAGCGCTGCCTTGCGCAGCCGCAGCGCGTTGCCGATCACCGATGCCGAGCTCAGGCTCATGGCCAGCGCCGCGATCATCGGCGACAGCAGCCAGCCGGTGAACGGGAACAACAGCCCGGCGGCCAGCGGCACGCCGAGCGCGTTGTAGATGAACGCGAAGCCGAGGTTCTGCTTCATGTTGGCGATGGTCGCCTGCGACAGCAGCCGCGCCTGCGCGATCCCGCGCAGGTCGCCCTTCACCAACGTGACCGGCGCGCTGTTCATCGCCACGTCGGTGCCGGTGCCCATCGCCACTCCCACGTCGGCCTGCGCCAGTGCCGGCGCGTCGTTGATGCCGTCGCCGGCCATCGCCACGACCCTGCCCTCGCGCTGAAGCTTCTGCACGAGAGCCAGCTTGTCGGCGGGCTTGACTTCGCCGTGCACCTCGTCGATGCCCAGACGCTTGGCAACGGCGCGTGCCGTGGTCAGGCCATCACCGGTGGCCATCACCACGCGCAGGCCGGCGGCGTGCAGCGCCGCCAGTGCCTCGGCTGTGCTCGCCTTCACCGGGTCGGACACCGCGAGCAGCCCCGCCAGGCGCCCGTCCACCGCCAGGTGCATCACGCTGGCTCCTTCGGCGCGCAGCGCTTCGGCCTGCGCGACGAGCGGATCGACGGCGACGCCCAGTTGCTGCATCAGGGCGGTGTTGCCCAGCGCGACGCGGCGACCTTCCACCCGGCCCCGAACGCCGATGCCTGTGCTCGACTCGAACTCCTCGACCTTGGCCAGTGCGAGCCCCTTCGCGCGGGCGGCCTGCACGATGGCGTCGGCCAGCGGATGCTCGCTGCCCTGGTCCAGGCTCGCGGCGATGCGCAGCACCTCGTCGGCCGTGAAGCCATCGGTGGGCACGGCACGGTCGAAGGCCGGTTTGCCTTCGGTCAGCGTGCCGGTCTTGTCGACGATCAGCGTGTCGACCTTGCGAAAGTGCTCGATCGCCGCCGCGTCGCGGAACAGGATTCCGCGCGTCGCGGCGCGCCCGGTGGCGACCATGATGGACATCGGCGTCGCCAGACCGAGCGCGCACGGGCAGGCGATGATCAGCACCGCCACTGCGTTGATCAGCCCGTAGACCCAGCTCGGCTCGGGGCCGAACACGCCCCACGCGAAGAAGGTGGCCACCGCGATGGCCACCACCGCCATCACGAACCAGCCCGCCACCTGGTCGGCCATGCGCTGCATCGGCGCCTTCGAGCGCTGTGCCTGCGCCACCATCTGCACGATCTGCGACAGCATGGTCTGCGCGCCCACGCGCTCGGAGCGCATCACGAGCGCGCCGCTGGTGTTGAGCGTGGCGCCGATGAGCTTGTCGCCCGGGCGCTTGCTCACGGGTACCGGCTCGCCGGTGAGCATCGATTCGTCGACCGCGCTGGAGCCTTCGGTCACCACGCCGTCGACGGGCACCTTCTCGCCGGGCCGCACGCGGAGCAGGTCGCCGACGTGGACATGGGTGAGAGGCACGTCTTCCTCGCTGCCGTCGGCGCCGATGCGGCGCGCCGTCTTCGGTGCCAGGCCGAGCAGCGACTTGATCGCTGCCGAGGTCTGCGAGCGGGCCTTCAGCTCGAGGATCTGGCCGAGAAGCGTTAGCGAGATGATGACTGCGGCAGCCTCGAAGTAGACCGCGACACGACCCATGGCCTGGAACGACGCCGGGAACACGCCCGGCGCCACCGTTGCCACGACGCTGTAGGCAAAGGCGGCCCCGGTGCCCAGGCCGATGAGCGTCCACATGTTCGGGCTGCGGTGGCGCACCGACTGAACGCCCCGAACGAAGAACGGCCAGCCGGCCCACAGCACAATGGGCACAGACAGAACCAGCTCGATCCAGCTCTGGGTGGCCATCTCGAACCACTGCAGCCGGTGGCCGACCATCGCGAGCAGCGTCACGAGCAGCGTGAGCGGCAAGGTCCACCAGAAGCGGCGGCGGAAGTCCGCCAGCTCGGGGTTCTCGTCCTCGTCGAGCGTGGGCAGTACCGGCTCCAGCGTCATGCCGCACTTGGGGCAGTTGCCGGGATGGTCCTGCCGCACCTCGGGGTGCATGGGGCATGTGTACACGGTACCGTCGGGCACCGCAGCAGCGGGCGACTCGGCCTGATGCGCGCCATGCCCTCCGGGCGGCGTGTTGCCGTGCGGATGGCCATGCTCGTGGCCATGGTGTTCGTGGCCGTGGTGGTCGTGGTGTTCGTGGCCGCCTTCGGACGCGTGCTCGTGCCCGTGGTGGCCGCCGTGCTTCGGCTGTGCGTGCATGTCCATCGGGTCAGCCTCCACGCGGGCCCTGGTCGGTCCCCGAACTGTGGTGCGTTCCATGGTGCCGATGGCCACCGTGGCCGTGGAAGAGATGCATCACCGGGCAGGCCAGCAGCAGCAGGTACGGCCACAGGCCGGCCACGTGACCCCAGTGCTCCCTCAGCAGGTAGAACACCACGATCAGTGCCACCATCAGCAGTGCCACGGTCAAGGGCCCGCGGCTGCGCGGTGTGCCGGCGTCTTCGACGGGTTGGTTCATGAACGGCTCCTCGGTCGGTTGGGCATCCGTGATGCCCGGGCGGGACAGGTCAACCATAGGCCTTGCCCCCGTGTGAAGGTCAAGCGGCTTTGCGCCGGTGCCTCAGCGACTGGCCGCCCGGTTCAGCTCGTCGTGCCGGACGCGGATGTCGGCCGGCCACTGTGCCTTGATCCACGAGAGAGCGGCGACGATCTCCGCGTCGCTGAGCACGCCGTCGTAGGCGGGCATGGCCGACACGTAGTCCTTCAGGTTCGCTGCCTTGGCCACACCGTGCTTGGTGATGCGGAACAGCAGCTCGTCCGGGTGGTGCCAGGTGTGCCCGCTCGCGTCGTGCGGCGGTGCCGGCAACCGGCCATCCGGGCCCCGTTCGCGCCAGTGGGGCTGACCCTCCAGGCGCGCGCCGTGGCAGGCCGCGCACCGCGCCGTGTAGACCTGCTGCCCGAGCGCAGTGACGGCCGCATCGTCTGGCCGCAGCTGGACTGGCCGCTCCGCGGCGCGGTCCGCTTTCCAGACCACCGCCGCGCCGACGCCGATTGCGGCGACGGCCCCCGCCATGAGCGCCGCGGCCTTCCACGGCTTGCTGCTTTCCGCCATGGCTCAGGGCCGTGCCGGCGGCGGACCCATGCGGTCCATCATCATCTGCATCATGGACTGCATCATCTCCATGCGCTTCTCCATCATCTGATGGCGCGTGGCCATGTCCATCGGGGCGCTTGCCGCGCCGGCCGGAGCCATGCCCCGCATGCCCCCCATGCCCATGCCCCCCATTCCTCCGGGGCCCTTGCCGCCCATCATGGCCATGCCTTCCTGCATCAGCTTCATGTGCTCGGCCATCAGGGCCTGCCGCTCCTGCGGCGAGCCCGCACGCGACATCTTCTCGTGCATCTCACGCATCTTGGTCATGTGTGCATCCATCATCGCCATGCGGTCGGCGGGCGCTGAGGCAGAAGCCGCCGTACCGGCAGGATGGTGTGCCGCGTGGTCGGCGGCGCCCGGCGCGCCGGGGGTCTGGGCGTAGGCGGTGAGCACGAAGGCAGCCGTGCCAGCAATGACGAGCGAACGAAGCGTGGTCATGGTGAGTCTCCAGTGGTGAACGAGAGCGGATTGCCGTCGCGGGACGGCTCGGGGAAGGCGCCCGCGGTGGCGGCAAGCCGGGCGGGCAACGCGTGACGGGCCGGCAACGGCGCGGGCACAGCCACGCGCACACCAGCCCGGCGGAGGAGCTACCGCGTCAGCCGCAGGAACGCGATGGCGACTGGCAGACCCGGTGGCGGGGGCGCTGCACGCGGACGCCAGCGGGACTCGACCCGATCGAGCGTCTGCGCCGGCCAGCTGCTCGACGCGGCAGGCAGCGGCATGCCGGAGTCGGCGTAGCCATCCGCCTTCGTGGGCTGCGCCTTCGCCACGATGCTCTGCTCCAAGTCGCAGAAGCTGATGCAGGACTGCAAGCCGGCGTCCCGATCGTCTTCCGCTCCGGCGTCCGCCGCCGCGTGGTGCGCCCGGACATCGGCACCGGCGTCGATCCGCAGGTGGTGATCAGACCGGCCCTCCGCGGCCGCAAGCGGCTGCACGAGGCAGGCGTTGGCCCAGCTCGCGAAGGTCGCGAACAGCCAGACGAACAGCATAGCCGCCGCGGTGCGGCGGGGCCGTGGAAGGAGCTTGGCCGTTGACATGAACAGAATGGCCGATGAGCCATGGCCCGTCAGCGTCTTCATGCTAGGTGGAAGCGCAGTACCGCGGTTGACGCTTGTCAAGTTGACAAGTCGCTGGGACAGCGGGACCGCGCTGCGCCGCTATTTCGCCGTCTCGATGACGGTCACGACGTAGCCGCTGCCGGCCTTCTCGGCGCGGAACTTCACCTTGTCGCCGACCTTCACCTTGTCGAGCAGCGCGCGTTCCTTGACCCCGAAGACCATCGTCATGCCTGGCATGTCGAGATTCTTGATCTCGCCGTGCTTGAGCGTCAGCTTGCCTGCGTCCTTGTCGATCTTGCGGACTTCGCCGTCGGCCATGTCGCCGCTGCTCGCCGCCGCCGTTGCAGGCGTGGCCGCGTGGTGTGCGGAATGGTCTTCGGCCTTCTGCTGCGCCAGGGCGGGGGCGCTCATCAGCGCGGAAACGAGCAGTGCGGAAACGAGGTGGTTCATAGGGGCTCCGTGATGGATGGGGTGAAGGATGAGAAGGCTGCCGCTATGCCGCGCTCAGGCCGTCACGTTGATGGTGCCGATCATGCCCGCCGAGTAGTGACCGGCGATCAGGCAGGCGAACTCGAAGCTACCGGCACGGTTGAAGGTCCAGACGATCTCGCCGGTCTTGCCCGGAGACACGTGGGCCATGTACGGCTCGTCGTGCTCCATGTTCGGGAACTTGATCATCAGCTCGGCGTGCTTGGCGTTCTCGGCCTTGGTGCCGATGACGAATTCGTGCATGACCTTGCCGGTGTTCTGTACGCGGAAGCGCAGCGTTTCGCCTTGGCGTACATCGATGCGCTCGGGCGTGAAGCGCATGCTGTCGCCCATGCGGACCTCGATGGTGCGCCGGACGGCCTTTGCATCGCCTGCGATGCCCCAGTCCTTCTGCTCCTTGCGGACGGGGCCGGCCTTCTTCGGGTGGTCTTCGTTGCCATGCGCGCGTGCCAGGCCGGTGAAGCCGAGACCGAGGGCCGAGACGGCGAGCAGGAGATGGCGCTTGCTGGTTTGCATGAGGGTTCCTTGTCGATGTGTGGGAGGAAGTGAACGCAGCGGCTGGCGCTGTCGTGCGTGGGTGCCGTCAGTGGCTGCCGTGTCCACCCGATGGCTTGCGCACCTTGACCTCGATGTCCTGCGCGGGCCTCGAGACCGCCGGCATGGATCCGGCGCTCTCGGACTTGAAGCGCGCCGGGTCGGGCAGTGCGCCGGTGAACTCGTAGGCGACGGTGCCCGGCGGGTGCTGGTACCAGCCCGGGTCGCTGTAGTCGCCGCGCTTCTGTTCTTTGCGCACCTTGACGACGCTGAACATGCCGCCCATGCCGACAGCGCCGAACGGCCCCTGCCCGGCCATCATCGGCGCGGTGTTGTCCGGGAGCGGCATCTCCATCTCGGTCATGTCCTTCATGCCGCGCTCGCCCATCACCATGTAGTCGGGGATGAGCTTGGTGATCTGGCGCGCCACGCCGCGGTGGTCGACGCCGATCATCGTCGGAACGCCGTGCCCCATCGCGTTCATCGTGTGGTGGCTCTTGTGGCAATGGAAGGCCCAGTCGCCCTCCTCGTCGGCCAGGAAGTCCATCTGCCGCATCTGGCCCACGGCGATGTCGGCCGTCACCTCGTACTGGCGCGTGCTCTTCGGCGTGGGGCCGCCGTCGGTGCCGGTGATCAGGAACTCGTGGCCATGCAGGTGGATCGGGTGGTTGGTCATCGTCAGGTTGCCCACCCGGATGCGCACCTTGTCCATGTGCCGAACCACGACTGGGTCGATGCCGGGGAAGATGCGGCTGTTCCAGCTCCACAGGTTGAAGTCGAGCATCGTCATGATCTTCGGCGTCGCGCTGCCCGGATCTATGTCGTAGGCGTTCAGCAGGAAGCAGAAGTCGCGGTCGACCTCGTCGATCAGCGGGTGCTTGGTCTTCGGATGCGTGACCCAGAAGCCCATCATCCCCATCGCCATCTGCACCATCTCGTCGGCATGCGGGTGGTACATGAATGTGCCGGGTCGGCGCGCCACGAACTCATAGACGTAGGTCTTGCCGGGTGGGATCCCGGGCTGGTTCAGGCCGGTCACGCCGTCCATGCCGTTGGGCAGGCGCTGGCCGTGCCAGTGGATGCTGGTGAGTTCGCCGAGCTTGTTGGTGACGAACAGCCGCACGCGGTCGCCCTCCACCACCTCGATGGTCGGGCCGGGACTCTGGCCGTTGTAGCCCCACAGGTGGGCCTTGAAGCCGGGTGCCATCTCGCGCACCACGGGCTCGGCCACCAGGTGGAACTCCTTGACGCCATTGTTCATGCGCCAGGGCAGCGTCCAACCGTTGAGCGTGACAACGGGGTTGTAGGGCCGGCCGGTGCCCGGCACCAGCGGAGGCATCGTGTCGGGTTTGGTCTGGATGACGGGCTCAGGCAGGGCCGCCATTGCCACCTTGCTGACGGCCGTGGCCGTCACGGCGGCAGCCGCCACACCGGCACCGTTGAGAAAGCTTCTTCGGGAAACCATGGATTCAGTCCTTGTGTTCGATTCGGGCGAAGGCGGTTCGTCAGTGGCCGGGGTCACCCGCCGGGCCGGCCGCCATCGCGGGGCCTGCCGCGGCCGTGAGGCTGGGCTTGCCGACGAGCGCCATGTCGAGGTCGGCCTGCGCGATCCAGAAATCGCGCAGCGCATCGATGGCGCCGTTGACGCTGGCTATCTGCGAACGCGCATCGGCCAACAACTCGAACACGCCGATCAGCATGCCGTTGTAGCGAAGCAGGTTCTCTTCCGAGATGCGTGCCTTCAGCGGCACGATCTCGTCGCGCTGGTGCTTCGCGATGTCCCAGGCCGAACGGTAGGCGCCGTATGCCTCGCGCACCTCGGAGCGGGCATTGATCGCGGTCTCCGCAGCGCGGTGCAGCGACTGCATGTAGATGCCCTCTGCACGGGCGACCCGGGCACCGCCCCAGTCGAATAGCGGCAGCTCGAATCCGATCTCCCAGCCCTTCTGCGTTGGCGACTCGTTGCTGCTGTTGCGCACCAGGCCCAGCTCCAGCACGTTGACGAAGCGCGTGGTGCGAGTGAGGCCCAGGTTGCGGGCGGTGGCCTCGGCGCCGTTGCGCGCCGCGGTAACGTCCAGCCGCTGGGCGAGCGCGGTGCGCTCGATGTCTGGCAGATCGCGCGGCTGGGTGGGCAGGTCAGGCAGGCGCTCTGGCAGCTTGAAAGCGGTCTGCGTACCCCACACCCCCAGCAAGCGCGTGAGGCGCTCGCGCGCCGCACGTTGCTGCTGCTCGGCACGGGCCAGGTTCAGCGCTGCATCGGCATAGAAGCCCTGCTCGCGCGCCTGCTGGAGCTTGTTGAAGTTGCCCACCTGCGCCATGCGCCGCGCCAGTTCGGCACCAGCCTCCGCGGCCTGCATCACCTGGCGGCTGTAGCGCACCGATTCCTCGGCGGCCACCGCCTGCACCCAGGCCTTGCGCGTGTCGGCTGCCAGGGACAGCACCTGCATCGCCACCGTGGTGCGCACCTGCTCCAGGCGGCGCGCCTCGACGCGCTGCACCAGCGGCATGGCGATCAGCCGGGCAAGATTGACGTGGAGACCGCGTTCGAGCTCGATCTCGTCACCCTTGGTCAGGCGGCCGAAGCTGAAGCCGGGGTTCGGCAACCGGCCCGCCTGCACGACCTCCGCCTCGGTGATGCCCAGCTCGGCGTAGGCCGCCTGCAGGCCACGGTTGTTCAGCAAGGCGACCTGCACCGCATCGTTCATGGACAGCGGCTTGCCCAGGAGTTCGTCCACGCGCTGGGCGATGCGGTCCAGGTCTTCGGGCTGGCGGGCCCAAGCCAGTTGCACAGGGGTCCCGATGCGCTCGGCGGTGGCCTTCTCGACGGTAGCGAAGCCGCCGTCGGGGCTCAGGGACGCGCAGCCGCTCAGCACGAGCACCACTGCAGCCAGGCCCGTGAGACGGACCGGCACCGCCCGGGCGAACGCTCGTGGGGGGGATGGTTGTCGGGTCATCGTCATCCCCTCAGTGCATCTTGTGGCCGCCGTGCGCCGGCATGGCGCCCGACGCCGGTACGGGTGCGGGCGTGGTGCGACCGGCCGGTGCGACGGGTGCAGGCTCAGGCTGCTGCGCCTCGCGTGCGTAGGCGCGCCAGCCCCCGATGCGGTTCACCGCCTCATTGGCCTCCTTCCAGTCGATGCGCTTGTCGTCGCCCAGCCTTCGATAGCTGGACAGCGCAGAAGAGTGGGTGACAGCCGGCACGCGGACCTGCGCATCGAGCGGGTCCGCCCGTTCGTTGCGGGCGGGAGCGCCCTGGGGCTGGGCTTGAGCGAACACCGCTACGGTCAGCAGCGCAATGAGAGAAATGCCTCGACAGCGGCCAAGGCGAAAGGGAGACAGAAACATGGAATCCTCGCGAGAGCTTCAACGACGGTCCTGCGGCCAAGGCACGCAGGTGCGTAGGTGAGGATCTGGCGCGATCCGCCGGATGGGGCGAGGAGTCGGTCCGTTGGACCGTGGCTGGTACCGTCAGGACAACTGACGGGAGGAGCTCAAAGGCACCCGCTGCACCCCAGCGCGTCGCGCCGGATCAGGCGAGGACGGTTCGAGGCGGACGGTCGAGCCCGTCAGGCTGGTGCGATGCGACCGGTTCCACCGTCGGCATCGGCGCAACGTGCTCCGGGATCGAGGGCGTCGGGAGCACAAAGCTGGTCGGCAGGCACAGCGCAGAGCAGCAGGCGGCGCAGGCGCTGCAGCTGAACTTGCCGTGGTGCGGGAACAGGCCCGTCACGTCGTTGCCATCGGCACCCGTGGCGGGTTCGTCGGCGACTGGGTGCTCCGGCACCGCGTGGTCATGCACGCCATGACCCGTGGCCGCCGGTTCGTGCCCAGGCTTGGCGGCATGACTGGAAGGCGATGCTGGTGCGTCAACCACCAGCCCTTGCATCATCCGCTCATGGCTCGGCCCGCAGAACAACATCACGGACGCAGCCATGCCCTGCACAGGCATGGCGATCACCATGACCCAGACAAGGAAGGCGCGAAACACCCGTTGCATACCACCAGTGTATCGAAACCGGGTTGACGACGCTCAGGCTTCAGCGGGGCAATGTGCGCGCTCCGGTCCGGAATGAGGCTGCCCGCTGCCGCTGAGCGACCGCGCCGCGCGAATGATCGGCGGGAGCGCCGGCCAGTACCGGGCCTGTCGCCTCCAGCGTGTCGATGATCGGGCAATCCGGTCGATCGTCGCCGTGGCAGCCGTGGACCAGATGCGCCAGCGCCGCTCGCATCGATTGCAGCTCTGCGAGCTTTGCATCGAGTTCCGCGATGTGTGCCTCGGCCAGGGACTTGACCTGCCGGCTGGACCGCTTGCGGTTCTGCCACAGGTCCAGCAATTCGCGGATCTGTTCCAGCGAGAAGCCCAGGTCGCGCGAGTGGCGGATGAAGCGCAGCATGTTCACGTCGCGTTCGCTGTATTGGCGGTAGCCCGCATCCGTGCGGGTGGACGCAGGCAGCAGCCCGATGCTCTCGTAGTGCCGGATCATCTTTGCCGAAAGGCCGGTGGCGCCGGCAGCTTGTCCGATGTTCATACCCATGGCCTTTGTTCCTCGAGACAGTTCGATCATTCCGTTGCTGCGCTGCGCCAGCGACGCAGGGTCAGCGCATTCGCGACCACGCTGACGCTGCTGAACGCCATGGCCGCACCGGCGATCACCGGGCTCAGCAGGCCGAAGGCCGCCAGCGGAATGCCGAGCACGTTGTACGCGAAGGCCCAGAACAGCCCTTGCTGGATCTTCGAATAGGTGCGGCGCGAGACGTCGAAGGCGTCGGCCACGAGGCGCGGGTCGCCGCGCATCAGCGTGATGCCGGCGGCCTCCATCGCGACATCGGTGCCGGTGGACATCGACAGACCCACGTCGGCGGCCACCAGCGAAGGCGCGTCGTTCAGGCCATCGCCGACCATCGCGACCACTTGGCCCTGGTTCCGCAGTTGCTGCACGATCTCGGCCTTGCCGCCCGGCAGCAGTTCGGCACGCACCTCGTCTATGCCGAGTTCGCGCGCCACCGCCTGGGCGCTGCCGTGGTTGTCTCCGGTCAGCATCACCGTGCGGATCCCCAGCGCGCGCAGGCGCGCGACGGCCGCCTGGGACGCCGGCTTGATGGTGTCGCCGAAGGCCAGCAGCCCGAGCACGCGGGCTCCTGGAGCGTCGCCTGTAGCGGCTCCTTCCGTCGGCGCCAGCAGCCACGAGATGCTGCGCCCCTCGCCCTCGAGGCGCTGGGCGGTCATCAGCAGCGCGCCCGGCTGTGCGCCCGACTCGTTCATGAGCCGCGTGCTGCCGAGCAGCAGGCGCTGGCCATCGACCACCGCCTCCACGCCGCGGCCCGGCAGCGCGCGGGCGTCGCGCGCCGCGGGCACGGCGATGCCTTCGGCCTTGGCCTTCTCCATGACGGCATGGGCCAGCGGGTGGTCGCTGCCCTGCTGCAGCGCGGCGGCCTGCGTCAGCACCTGGCCGACCTGTGCGTCCAGGCCTGCCTCGACCGCCACCAGCGACGGCTTGCCTTCGGTGAGCGTGCCTGTCTTGTCGAAGGCCACCGTGGTGACCGAGTGCGCCACTTCCAGCGCCTCAGCGTCCTTGATCAGGATGCCGCGGCGCGCTGCCACGCCGGTGCCGGCCATGATCGCGGTCGGCGTTGCGAGGCCCAGCGCACAGGGACAGGCGATCACCAGCACCGCCACCGCACTGATCAGCGCCTGCTCCCAATCTCCGCTCCAGGCCAGCCAGCCGAAGAAGGTCAGCACCGCGATGCCCAGCACCACGGGCACGAAGACCGCGCTGACGCGGTCGACGATGCGCTGGATCGGCGCCTTGGCCGCCTGGGCCGACTCGACCATGCGGATGATGCGGGCCAGCGTGGTCTCGGCGCCGATCGCGCCGGTGCGCACCTGCAGCACACCTTCCTCGTTGACTGAACCGCCGGTGACCGTTTCACCCACGGCCTTGGCCACCGGCAGGCTCTCCCCGGTGATCAGCGACTCGTTGACGTGGCTGCGGCCGTCGATGACCTGGCCATCGACGGGCACACGCTCGCCCGGGCGGATCACGACGATGTCACCCACCGCCACCTGCTCGACCGGTGTCGAGATCTCGGCCCCCTCGACCAGCACGCGGGCGACCGTCGGACGCAGCGCGTTCAGCGCACGGATCGCATCCGCCGTTTGCCGCTTGGCGCGCGCCTCGAGCCACTTGCCCAGCAGCACCAGCGTGATGACGGCCGCCGAGGCCTCGAAGTAGAGGTGCGGCATGCCGTGCGCTGCGTGCTTGAACAGCAAGTAGACCGACAGCCCGTAGGCCGCGCTGGTGCCCAGCGCGACCAGCAGGTCCATGTTGCCGGCACGGGCCTTCAGCGCCTTCCAGCCGGCGCGGTAGAAGCGCGCACCGAGCCAGAACTGCACCGGCGTGGCCAGTACCAGCTGCACCCAGCCGTCTGGCATCCAGTGAATGCCGAACAGCTGCAGCAGCATCGGCAGCACCAGCGGCAGCGTCAGCACCGAGGCCACTGCCACGGGCCACCACTCAGGCAGGCGGCGCGCTGGCTTGGGTGCTGCGGCGTCCACCACCGGACTGGCCGCGTAGCCGGCCTTGTCGATCGCCGCAGCGAGCGTAGCGAAGGACACACTGCCCAGCGCCCCGACGCTGGCCTTCTCGGTGGCGAGGTTCACCGACGCGGTCGTCACGCCCGGCACCTTCAGCAACGCCTTCTCGACCCGCGCGACGCAGGAGGCGCAGGTCATCCCGTCGACTTGCAGCTCGACACGATGCGTCGGCACGTCGTAGCCGGCCCGGCGCACGGCTGCGGTCACAGCAGACACCAGGGCGTTGCCCGCCACCCCGTCCCTGGCGCGGACCGTCGCTTGCTCGGTGGCCAGGTTGACGGCGGCGCTCTCCACGCCGGGCAGCGTCGCGAGCGCCTTCTCGACGCGCAATACACAGGACGCGCAGGTCATGCCTTCGATCGGCAGTTTGAAGTCCAGCGTGGGCGTTGCGCTTGCGAGGGTGCTCATGGGATCGGTCCTTCCGGACCGTATCGGGTCCGCAGTCGGTTGATGCCGCAGGAGCTTCAGCCTTCCCATCATGGGAATGTCAACCGGCTGCGCTGTCGATCCCGACCTGCAGGTGAGGTCTTGTGGATGGCTGGCTTGACCTTCCCACGAGGGCAAGCCTGAAAGTCAGGCATCCCAACCAGCAGAAGGAGCACCCCATGATTGCATTCGAAGTCCAGGACATGACCTGCGGCCACTGCGCCAGCACGATCACCAAGGCGCTGAAGTCAGCGGACCGGGGAGTCAAGGTCACGATCGACCTGCCAAAGCATCTGGTGCTGGTCGAGCCGACCGAGGCCGATGCGCAGCAGCTGCAGGACGCCATCGCCGAGGCGGGCTACACGCCGGTTCGGGCTGAGGCGGCACAGGTTGACCCTGCATCCCAAGGCGGCTCCTGCTGCGGGCACTGCCGCTGAGGCCGCTCCGCCATCGCGACCGATGGCCGAACAACCGCAGGACGGCAAGCATGTCGCTCCGTCCATCGGGATGCGTCCAGGCGCGCCTCCGGTCTAGTGCAGATCGTCGGCGACCCCGGGTCGCTGCCCGGAGACCACGGCCCGGGGATGGCGAGGCTCAGTCACTGGCCGCCATGCAGCCGCTAGCCACCGCCGTCATGCGCCGGTACAACGCCTGAACCTGCGCCATCCGATAGGGGGGAGAGCGGCCACTTGGTTCATGCGCGGCGAACGCCCGCAGACAGGAACGCTTCGCTGTGTTGCATGTGCTGCGGTGGGGAACCAGACGATCAGGCCAAGCATCCAGGCGCAGTCATCGACTCGAGATCGATCACCGCATCCGCCATCGCTGTCAGCTCCGGAGTCTGCGACACGAAGAATTCCCGCGCGTAGCCACCCAGTTCCAGCACACGCCGCTTCATCGCCATGAACATGCGCTTGCGCTCCGGGTCCAGCGGTCCGTCGGCCTCGTCGGAGAACAGGGTGTCGTAGCGCCGGCCGGTGTTCTGCGCCAAATACAGCGCCACGGCCCGCACCAAGCACTCGTTGATCCACTATGCCGAGAACCCGGATATGCCGAGTGCGCGATCCGGCAGGCGTCCCGGCCCCTGCAACTGCGCCGCAGGTACCTGCGAAGCGATGCGGCATAACACGCCGGGATCCGGGACGATGAGCCCTGACGCGCGCGGTGGCAAGAGCCTCAGCCTGATGAGCGGTGGTGAGCGAACCTTCATCGACGCCTGCCTGACGCGCGCGATCGCCCTGTACCTGGCCCAGAACACCGGACGGCGATTCGATACGCTCTTCTCCGACGAGGCCGATGGGCCACTCGATCCAGAACACAAGCGCATGTTCATGGCGATGAAGCGCGAGGTCCTTCGGCTCGGCGGCTACCGGCAGGAGTTCTTCATCACCCAGACCCCGCACCTCGCGGCGATGGCAGATGCAATCATCGACCTCGACGCCATGCGGGTCGAGCCGCGAGCGGGCATCGATGCTGCCCATCGGTGACACGAACTACACGGGTTCACGGTAGCGCCTCGCGGCCATATGTTCGGCTCCGCCGGGGACGGTTTCCCCGGAAGGAGACCCTCATGGAAGAGTTGTTTGTGCGCCCGCGCGCACTGACGCGGATGCGCGAAGGCCCGCTGGGCATGTGCATCGATACCTTCATCGGTTCATTGGCAGCAAAGGGCTATAGCCGCGACTCGCGACGCCGCGCCGCATGGTTGGTTGGAGACTTCAGCCGCTGGTTGGACGGACGCGGCGTAGCCGCCGCGGCAGTAGCCGAAGACTTGGTCGATGCCTTCTTGCGTGGCCGCAGGCGCCGTCGCGCCCCGAGGGCCGAAGACCGTTCGACGCTGCTGCGGCTGCTCGCGCATCTCGCGGCACAGGGCATCATCTCCACACACTCACCTGAGCGCGATCCAACCGCGATTGAGCAGATCGAGGCCGAGTATGTCGACTACATGCGCTACGAGCGCAATCTGGCGCCTGCGACCATCCGCTCCAACCGGATCACGGCCAGGAATCTGTTGACGTTTCTCTTCGCCGGTGGGCCTTTGACGTTCGACAGCGTTGCGGCGCGGGACGTCATGGCCCACATCAGGCTGACGACGAAGGCGTGCCGTCCGAACTCTGCATGCAGAGTCGTCGGTGGAGTTCGGGCCTTCCTACGGTTCGCGCTTTACCGCGGCTGGCTCGACACCGATTTGTCTGCGCATATACCGGCGCCGGCTGTTTGGTCGCAGTCATCGATTCCCCGCTCGCTCCAGGACGATCAGGTTCTGCGCACCCTCGCTCAATGCGATCGGGCTACACCGAGTGGGTGTCGTGACTACGCGGTCATCCTCTTACTTGCGCGGCTCGGCCTGCGGGCTGGCGAGGTGGTAGCTCTACAACTGGAGGACATCGACTGGCACGTCGGCGAGCTACTGGTTCGCAATGGACAAACCCGAGTCGATCGCCTCCCGCTTCCATACGAAGTGGGCCAAGCGCTGGCGCAATACTTGAGCGAGGCTCGACCACGCTGTTCCTCCCGGCAGGTCTTCCTCCGAGCACAGGCGCCGATGGAGGGGTTCTCCAGCGGAACTGCTGTTGCAGCGATCGTCCGCCGCGCGCTTGAGCGCGCCGGTGTCGATGCGCCGAGCAAGGGAGCCCATGTGCTCCGTCATACGTTGGCCACACGACTGCTGCGCGAGGGGTCGTCACTGCCCGAGATCGGCGAAGTGCTGCGTCACCGCCAGCAGCAGACAACGACGATCTATGCGAAGGTGGACTTTCCCTCCCTGCGGGCCATCGCTCCTTCTTGGCCGGGAGGTGCGCAATGACGCCGCTGAGACGGGCCGCCACCGACTACCTTGCACTTCGGCGAGCGCTCGGGTTCAAGCTTCGGGCGAACGAAGATGCGCTGATCGAGTTCACGGACTTTCTCGACGGGCGCGGCGTCACGACCATCACGGCAGCCGCCGCCGTAGAGTGGGCCCTGAGCAAACCATCCACGCGTCCTGGCTTCGCCGCCGATCGGCTCCGTCGAATTCGCGGCTTCACGCTCCACCACCGGTTGCTTGACCCCGCCACGGAGGTCACCCCTGCCGACCTCCTTCCTTCACATCGACATCGGCGACAACCGTACCTGTACTCGGACGATGAGCTTGCTCGCTTGATGGCTCGCGCGTTGACGCTGCCTCCTACAGATGGCCTGCGAGGGGCGACCTACCACTGCCTCTTGGGGCTGCTCAGCGTCACCGGGATGCGGCTCGGTGAGGCGATCCGTCTCGAGGTCGGCGATGTTGATCTCGACCAAGGCTTGCTGACCATTCGGCAGACGAAGTTCGGCAAGTCTCGGCTGGCTCCGATTGCTGACTCGACCAGGTCGGCACTCGCGGAATACCGCGCGCACCGCGATCGCTTCGCCAAACGGTTGGCGCCGCCGCAGTTCTTCATCTCGGGTCGGCGGACGGCACTCGACCCGGGACACATCCATCGGACCTTCTATCAGCTGCTCGACCAGGCGGAGGTGCATGCCCCCGTGGGTGTTCCACGCCCTCGGTTGCATGACCTGCGCCACCGCTTTGCCATCCAAACGTTGCTGCGCTGGTACCGATCCGGCCAGGATGTCGAGCGCCACCTGCCGACCTTGTCAACCTTTCTGGGTCACGTGCGCATCGAGCACACCTACTGGTACCTCAGCACGTGCCCCGAGTTGATGGGCCACGCGCTCGCCCGGTTCGAGCGTCACTGGGAGAAGCTGTCATGACGGCCGCGACTGGCAATCTCGCTGTGCTGCTGGAGGGGTTCTTCACCCGAAGACTCATGCAGCAGCGGCAGGCGAGCGCGCATACGATCGCGTCCTATCGTGACACCTTCCGCCTCTTCCTCCGGTTCGCCGAGAAGCGCCTCAAGGTTGCACCGAGCGCGCTGGCGTTGGAGCAACTCGACGCGCCGCTGATCGCGGCGTTCCTTGCCGACCTGGAGCACGAACGCGGCGTAGGTGCCAGAAGCCGGAACCTGCGGCAGAGCGCTATTCGGTCCTTCTTTCGGTACGCCGCCTTTGAATCGCCTGGACATGCGGGCCTGATCCAGCGCGTCCTGGCGATTCCCAGCAAGCGATGCACCCGCAAGCAGGTCTGCCACCTGACGCGCGAAGAGGTCGAAGCCCTACTTGCGGCACCCGATCGGACCACATGGTCGGGACGGCGTGACCATGTCCTGTTGTTGCTTGCGGTCCAGACCGGGCTGCGTCTGTCCGAGATAACCGGCCTACGAGCCGCCGATGTCAGGTTCGGCACGGGCGCCCACGTCCACGTGCTCGGCAAAGGACGCAAAGAGCGCTGCACGCCGCTGGCCAACCAGACACAGGTCGTGTTGCGGTCATGGATGAGCAGGGACTTAGGACCCGAGCCCGTCACACTGTTCCCGAGTGCCAGAGGCAGCCGCCTCAGCGCTGACGGCGTCCAGTACCTCGTGGCCAAGCACGTTGCCACAGCCGGCCGGGCCTGCCCATCCTTGACGCGCAAGCGCGTGACGCCACATGTGTTGCGTCACACCACGGCGATGGAACTCCTTCAGGCTGGAGTCGACCGGTCGGTGATCGCGCTGTGGCTTGGCCACGAATCGCTGGAGACCACCCAGATTTACCTCGATGCCGATCTGACGTTGAAGGAGCGTGTGCTGGACAAGGTCGCGCCTCCCGGTGTGCAGGCCAGGCGCTATCGGCCGGAGGACAAGTTGATGGCGTTTCTCAGCGCGCTTTGAACCGGCGGCTTTCCGTCATCGGCTTGCCAGTGTTGCCGGCCGCCGCCGTATATGCAGGCGGCGGCCGTGCCGGCGGACCTCGACGAACCGTCCATGAGGGTTCCGGAGCAACCTTCTGGGATCGCTGGGACCGCAGAGCCCCGGCCTCGGCGATGGCCACGAAGGGCGTTGGCCGAACCCGCGCGAAGGACTGGTGTGTTCAGATCGCGATCGTTCGAGCGGCCACCCTGGCTGTACGAGCTCGACCCACCGCGGACACCCACTGCCCAGATCTGATCGACATAAAGCGACCGGTCGCGCCCCAAGCCCGACGATTACCGAAGCGTTCTGACGCGTCATGCGTTGCGACGCCGCATTCCGCTGCATGGAACTAAGCGGACATAAGCGACGACACATGGCGCTTGCTTCGCTCAGGACTCGTGCACGCATCGTGGTGTCGGCCCGCACACACCAGAAACCCGAACCCCCGCGGTGGTGCAGGCACGATCGCGTATCCAGCCGGCTGCTTGCACAGTTCGGCCGCGACGTCGACAGGCGCCGCAGCGATCACACCACCGAAGCGAGGTGCGCCGGCCGGACTGCGGGTCGACGACATCCCGTTCATCCGGAGACAGCCGTGAACTGCACATCTCACTCCAAGAGCCAACTTGCGACTGCAGCGCTGATCGCCATCGCCGCCGGCCCCTCGATGGCGACGGACTTCGACATCGCAGGCGGTCGCCTGAGCGTCAGTGGCTCGATCTTCGTGGGCACCGTGATCCGCATGGATGACCGCGACGCCGAGCTCCTGCCCGCGCCGAACGCGGCGCTCGTCGGCGCCACCGGCACCGCCGTCGGCGGCAAGAACCAGGACGACGGCAACCTCAATTTCGCCAAGGGCGATGCGGTGTCCCGCGCGCTCAAGGGCACGCTCGAAGTGGCGTACCGGCGCGACGGATATGGGTTCGTCGGGCAGATCAAGGGCTGGCACGACTTCGCACTGACCGACGGCGCTCGCCCCTTCGGCAACCTGGCTAACGGCTATGCCGCGGGCGCGCCCCTGTCTGACAAGGGCTTTCAGACACGGTCCAAGTTCTCGGGCGTCACGGCCAACGATGTCTATGTGTTCGGGCGCACGGCACTGGGCGACAGCGCACTGGACTGGAAGGCGGGCGCGCAGAAGCTCGAGTGGGGCAGCCGTTTCACCATCCCGGGCGGCCTGGGCGACCTCTCGCCACGCGACCTGCCGGCGCTGCGCCGCGCCGGCGCCGTGCCCGATGACCTCCATGTCCCGGTGCCGGCGTTGACGGCAAGCCTGGCCATCACGCCCGCCACGACACTCGACGCATTCGTCCAACTCGGCTTTCGCGCCTCCGCGCTGCCAGGCTGCGGCACCTTCTTCTCGGCCAACGACTTCGTGACCAGCGGCTGTGACAAGGGTCTTCTGGGCGTCGGCTCGGATCCCGCGTCGATTGCTGCCGGCACCTACATCAAGCGTGCAGGTGACGTTCAGTCGTCGGACTCGGGCCAGGGCGGGTTGGGTTTGCGTCAGAAGGTCGACGCGCTGGGTGCCGAGGTGGGTCTGTACGTCGCGCAATTCCACTCGCGTGTACCCTACCTCAACGCCATCAAGTCGCAACGCACCGGCCCTCCCTTCATACCCAACGATCCGGGCGGCCTCAACCCGCAGTACTTCGTTTCCTACCCCGAGAACATCCGCACGATCGGTCTGACGCTCGAAAAGAAGCTGGCCGCGGGTGTCATCCTGGCGGAGCTGTCCTACCGCCCGAATCAGCCGTACCAGTACAACACCGTCGATCTGCTGAATGCGTTCGCCTCGGCCGCAGGCCCCACGCCACTGCGTGCCGCAGCGACGACCACGCCGGCGGGCGCGGCCTTCGACGGCTACGAACGCCACAAGGCGGTGCAACTCAACATGGCGGTACTGCATGGCTTGCCTGCCTTGCTTGGCGCGGCCGGCGGCAATGTGGGGGCCGAGTTCGCCTTCAAGCATGTTCCCGACCTGCCCGATCCTTCGGTCACGCGCTTCCGTCGTCCGGACGTGTATGGCCAGGCGCCGGTGGGTGCTGCGCCATGCCCGGCGACGTCCAGCGCCAAGACCTGCTCGACCGATGGCTACGTCTCGGCCAACGCATTTGCCTACCGCCTGCGCGCCGCCCTGCGTTACCCGCAGGTCTTCGAGGGCGTCGACCTCACGCCCAGCCTGGTCTTCGGCCATGACGTGAGCGGCTGGTCCGAAGACGGATCGATCAATGAAGGCCGGCAGTTCGCGCTTCTTTCGCTCAAGGCCGAGTTCCAAAAGGCCTTCGTGGCCGAGTTGGCCTGGCAACCCACCTGGGGCGGGGCCTACAACAACAGCAAGGACCGCAGCACGGTGTCGTTCGCCCTCGGCTATCGCTTCTAGGACACAGTCCATCGCCAGGGCGGTCGGCTCTGCACGGCCGTCCGCGCCAGACCCGATGGCGGATGGCGTGCATTCGATCGGTGTGATCTTCGCAACTGCACAACGCCGCACGGAGTCTTCATGACGCCTTCAGCGCTCCCGCTCCTTGGCAAGCGCAAGCCCATGTCGGTTCTCGACATGGCGTTCTTCATGCTGGAGACGCGCGAGCGCATGTCCAACGTGGGCCCCTTGGCCATCCTGCGGCCACCAGCGCGCACACGCAGCGCCAAGGCCTTCGCCGACCGGCTGATGAAGCAGATGAAGGCACGCCCGGTCGGTGCCCCGTTCAACCTGCGCTACCGTCCGGCGGGACTGCAGGGGCTGCCTTGTCTGGAGACGGTGGCCGAGGTCGACCTCGACGCGCACTGCCATCGGGTGACGCTGCCGGCGCCGGGCACCGACGCGCAGCTGTTCGAAGCCGTCTGCCGCCTGCACGAGGCGCGGCTCGATCGCTCACGCCCGCCCTGGGCCTTCTACATCTTCGACGGCCTGGAAGGCGGCCGCATCGCCCTCTATGCCAAGGTGCACCACGGCATCATCGACGGGCGCGGCTTCGTCGAGTTGTGTACGCGCTGGTTCAACACCGACCCGGCCGACCGCAGCGCACGCGCACTCTGGGAAGGGCCGCCGCAGCGGCCGGCACGAGAGGCCGGCATGCGGTCGGGCATCGATGTTGCCGCGCTCACCGCCCGGGCCGCCGCGGCGGCCAAGTCGGCCGTGTCGCTGTACCTGGCGCTGCTGCGCCAGACGCTCGCGTCGACGAAGTTGTCGCCAGGCATGCCCTTGCCCTTCGTCGCCACGCCCGACGCCCTGCAGGCTCGGCCCTCGGTGCGCCGCACGCTCGGCTATTGCGTGCTGCCGCTGGCGCGGATGAAGGCGTTCGGCAAGGCGCACGAGGCCAGCGTCAACGACGTGCTGCTCACCGTGCTCGACATGGCGCTCAACCGCTACCTGCTGGAGCATGGTCGCGGCGCCGACGCCCCGCCCCTGGTGGTGGACATGCCGGTGGCGCTGCCCAAGAAGGAAGGCGGCAGCGGCGGCAACAGCATCGCGGTGCTGCAGTTCGCCATGGGCGCGGCGGCGGCATCACCGCTGGAGCGGCTGGCGCAGATCCGCGCGCGCACCGCCGAGGTCAAGTCGCACGTCAAACGCACCGACGCGACGGCCCTGGTGACCTATACCGCAGCGGTGCACGGCGTGCCAGCACTGATGGAGGCGCTGAACTTCAAGCGCGGGCCGAAGCTGGCCAACATGATGATCTCCAACCCCTTCGGACTGCCCGAGCGCCGCTACTCGGCCGGCGCCGAGATCGAGATGGCGCTGCCGCTGCCGGTGCTGGCCCCGGGGCAGTCGCTCAATGTCACCGCGGCCACCTACGACCAGGGCCTGCAGCTGGCGTTCCTGGGCCTGGCGGCCCAGGTGCCCGACATCCAGCGCCTGGCCGACCTGACCGTCAGCGCGTTCGAGGAGCTGGCGGCTGCGGGTGCCGAAGCGCCGACAGGGTCTCCGATCGCCCCTGCCCCGAAACGTTCGCGCCCTCGCAAGACCCCACAAAGGAATTCGTCATGAAACTACACCTGCGCAGCCTTTCGATCGTCGCGCTGTTGACGTCGATGACCGCGAGCCTCTGGGCGCAAAGCCAGGCCACGCCCGCTGCCGGCCCGCCGGCACCGCGCGTCAACCCGATCACGGGTGCGTCCCCCGACCCCAAGTGGGAGGAGGAGTATGCGTACTCGCTGGGCGTGCAGGCCTATGTCTACGCGTTTCCCTGGGTCTACAACTCACTGCTGCGCTGGCGCTGGTCCACCCAGGGCCTGTCGGACATCGAGCCCGCGAAGGCACTGCCCAACCGCCTCTCGCACCAGCGCAAGTTGACCGACGCCAGCTATCGCGACGGTGGGCGCCCGAATACGGACACGCTGTATTCGGCGGCCTGGGCCGACCTGCGCAAGGAGCCACTGGTCCTGACGATGCCCCATTTCGGCAAGCGCTACTACAACGTGCAGCTGGTGGGTTTCGACTCCGACAACTTCGACTACATCGGCTCGCGCAGCACCGGCCAGCAAGGCGGCAGTTACGCCCTGGTCGGGCCGGACTGGAAGGGAACGCTGCCGGAAGGTGTCAGGGCGGTGAAACCCGCGCATACGCCCTGGATCCTGGTGCTGATCCGGATCCTGGTTGAAGAGGGCGACGCGGAACTGCGCGAGGTGCGCCAGCTGCAGGACCAGATCCGGCTGCAGCCGCTCAGCGAGTTCATGGGCAAGACTGCGCCCGCTACTCCGGCCCCGTACGTCGCGCCGCCGCCCCTGCGACGGGACGTGGACCCGTTGGCCGACTGGAAGATGATCAACCGCGCGCTGACCGAATCGCCGCCGCCGCCGCGCGAGGCCCAGCTCGTGAAGATGTTTTCCCAGATCGGCATCGGCCCCGGCCAGAACGTCGACAAGGTGAACGACGCCGTCAAGCGGGGCTTGGTGCGGGCATCGGCCACCGCGCGCATGATCGTGACCAGCTCGCCCTTCTATCAGGCCGGCCGCCAGTTCGTCGACGGCTGGGGCATGACGCCGTCGAACTGGGGCCGCCCGGGCGTGGATGGCGACTACCTGGTGCGTGGCGCCAAGAGCTTCGGCGGCTTCGTCACCCACGACCCGGAAGAGAACGTGTATCCCGCGGTGCTGATGGATCGTGACGGCAAGCCGCTGTCGGATGCCAACAAGTACGTGCTGCGCTTCCCCAAGGGGCAGACACCGCCGGTGAACGCGTTCTGGTCGGTGACGATGTATGACCAGACCTTCAATTTCATCGACAACGCGATCAACCGCTACGCCGTGGGGGACCGCACCACGAGCCTGAAGTTCGACGCCGACGGCAGCCTGCCGATCTACATCCAGAAAGACAGGCCGAGCGATGACAAGGTCGGCAACTGGCTGCCTTCCGGCGCCGGCAACTTCCACCTCGTGCTGCGGGCGTACTGGCCGAAGGCCGACATCATCGATGGCAAGTGGCTGCCGCCCGGCGTCCAGCGCGTCGAGTAGGAGCCAGCATGAAGAGCCCTGCGCTTGCCATGACCGCGGCAGCACTGATGCTGGCCGCCTGTGCCGCACCGACGCCGCTGCCCACCACCAACCAGGCCGAACTGAAAGGCCCGCGTCCTGGCATGGTGCCGGGCTACCTGAAGCCGCCTGAGGTGCTGGACGCCATCGCGGTGGTCGCCCCGCCGCCCAAGCCCGGTTCGGCAGCGCAGGCGGCCGACGACGAGGCCTACAGGGCGGCGGTGGCCGCCAAGGACTCGCCACGCTGGCGCCAGGCCGTGCTCGATGCCGAGGAACGCAACATCCACAAGGCGCTGCAGAACTTCTCCTGCGCGCTGGGTGTGGACATCACCGAGCGCGACACGCCGCACCTGCTGATGCTGGCCCGGCGCTCGATGACCGACATCGGCGTCGCCTACGACAAGGGCAAGGACCACTACAGCAGGACGCGGCCCTATGCGGTCCACAACGGACCGAGCTGCACACCGGGCTATACGAGCACCGGGCCCGAGGCCCGGCGCTCCTACCCCTCCGGGCATGCAGCCGTCGGCTGGGGGCTGTCGCTGGTGCTGGTCGAGACGGCGCCGGATCGGGCCACCCAGCTGGCGCGCCGTGGCCGCGAGTTCGCACAAAGTCGCGTGGCCTGCGGCGTGCATTGGCAAAGCGACGTCGACGCCGGGCGCGACGTCGGTGCCGCCGTGGTGGCGCAGCTGCACGGCAACGAGGAGTTCCTGACGCAGCTCGCGCAGGCCCGCAAGGAAGTCGCCACGGCCCGCGCCGCCGGCGCAAGGCCCACGGCGGACTGCGCGGCCGAAGCCGCGGCACTCGATGCGAAGTGAGCGCACATCCTGCGTGTTGTCGCGCATGAACGCCTGCTCCAGGTCACACCGATGCACCTGTCCCTGCTGAGGTCCCCATGAACACGCTCAGCCGTCTTCGGGTCGCCACCAATGCCGCGATTGTTCCGCTGCTGAGCATCCCGACGCCGCTGACCTTCACGGGACCCGGCGCGTCGCTGACGCTGTGCCGCGTGATCGCCGGCACCGGCGCGCGGCGCCTGCTGCTGGTCACCGACCCGTCGCTGCTCGAGCTCGGCCTGGTCGAGCCCATGCGCCAGGCGCTGGCGGCCGAGGGTGTGCATGTCGATGTCTTCAGTGACATCGCGCCCGATCCCGACTACGCGATGGTCGAGGCCGGCATCGAGCGGCTGCGCACCAGCGGCGCGCAGGCCGTGCTGGCCGTGGGCGGCGGCTCGCCCCTGGACTGCGCCAAGGTCATCAACCTCAGCCACGCCAATGGCTGCCATCCGTCCAAGCTCACCGGCCTGTGGCTGTTTGCGCTGCCGCGCAAGCGCGGCCTGCCGTTCTACGCCGTGCCGACCACGGCGGGCTCGGGCTCCGAGGTCACCATGGCCGCCGTGGTGTCCGACCACGCGGCGCAGAGCAAGCGCACCATCGTCGACCCCAAGACCCTGCCCGACATGGTGGCGCTGGACCCCTCGCTCACCGTGGGCCTGCCGCCGAGCATCACCGCGCCCACCGGCATGGATGCACTGACGCACGCTGTCGAGGCCTATCTGTCGACGATGGCCAACGCGCAGACCGATGCCTGGGCCCTGGCCGCCACGACCCTGATCGCGCGCGCCCTGCCCAAGGCCTACGCCGATGGCCGCGACCTGCGCGCGCGCGAGGACATGCTGGTGGGCTCCACGCTGGCCGGCATGGCCTTCACCCGCGCCGGCGTGGGCTATGTGCACGCCTTGTCGCACCAGATCGGCGCGATCTACCACCTGCCGCACGGCCTGGTGAACTCGATCGTGATGCCGCGCGTGCTGTCGTACTACCGGCCCGAGTGCGCACCGCGGATGGCCGCCCTGGCCCGCGCGGCCGGGCTGGCCACCAGTGGCCAGTCCGACGCCGAGCTGGCCGACGCGCTGATCGAATGGGTGCATGCGATGAATGCGCAGATGGGCATGCCGCAGCACATCCAGGCCATCCAGTCCGCCGACTTCGACCGCATCGTCGACAACGCCTTCGCCGAGGCCCACGGCACCTATGGCGTGCCGCGCTACCTCGACCGCGGGTCCGCGCGCACCTTGCTGCAGGCCCTGGCGCCGCAGTGAGCGCGCTGCAGCGCCAACCACCGGACATCGTCACCATGCACGCCGACACCCTCGCCCCCGTCCACCCGATGGCCGCGCCGCTGCGCGACGCGCTGCATCGCCAGCGCCAGGCCTATCTGGCGCAGCCCATGCCGACGCTGGCCGAACGCCAGGCCGATCTCAAGCAGCTGGCGCGCTTCGTGCAAGAGAACAGGCAGGCGCTGATCGACGCGGTGTCGGCCGACTACGGCCATCGTTCGTCGCACGAAACCTTGCTGACCGAGATCAGCCCGCTGCTGGCCGGCATCCGCCACACCCTGCGTCATCTGCGCGCATGGATGAAGCCGCAGCGCCGGCACGTCGACCGGCTCACCTACGGGCTGGGCAGCAACCGCGTGATCCCGCAGCCGCTGGGCGTGGTGGGCGTGCTCGTGCCGTGGAACTTCCCCATCAACCTGAGCCTGGTGCCGCTGACCAGCGTGTTCGCCGCCGGCAACCGCGCGATGGTGAAGATGAGCGAAAACTCGCGCCATCTGGCGCGGCTGCTGATCGATCGCATGCCGAGCTACTTTGCGCCCGAGAAGCTGCAGTTCTTCGACGAGACCGGTGGCGTCGGCATCGAGTTCTCGAAACTGCCCTTCGACCACCTGCTGTTCACCGGCTCGGGCATCACCGGCCGCGCGGTGATGGCCGCGGCGGCGCAGAACCTGTGTCCGGTGACGCTGGAGCTCGGCGGCAGGGCGCCGGCCATCGTCTGCGACGACTTCGACATCCGCCTCGCGGCCGAACGCATCCTGTTCATCAAGTACCTCAACGCGGGCCAGATCTGCACCACCGTCAACCATGCCTGGCTGCCCGAAGGACAAGTCGAGGCCTTTGTCGAGCATGCGCGCCGGATCGTGCCGCAACGCTACGCGAGCCTAGAATCGACCGACTACACCAGCATCATCGACCGCCGCGCCTACGAGCGCCTGACCGAGGCGCTGGAGGAGGCGCGCGCGCGTGGGGCGCGCGTGATACCCCTGCTACCGGGCCCGCCCGTCGACGAGGCCCGCCACCGCATCGCGCCGCACATCGTCCTCGACGCCCCGCCCGATTGCGCACTGATGCAGCGCGAGATCTTCGGCCCGATCCTGCCGCTGCTGGCCTACCGCGAACTCGACGAGGTCATCGCGACCATCAACGCCGGGCCCAGGCCCCTGGCCATCTACCCCTTCAGCAACCGACGCGGCCGCATCGACCGCCTGGTCGAGCGCGTGATGTCCGGCGGCGTGACGATCAACGACGCGCTGATGCACGTCGGCCAGGACGACATGCCCTTCGGCGGCGTCGGCGAGTCGGGCATGGGCCACTACCACGGCTACGAGGGCTTCCAGACCTTCTCGAAGCTGCGCCCGGTGTACCACCAGGCGCGGCTGTCGAGCGGGAAGTTGCTGACCCCCCCGTACGGCCGGCTGGCCGACTTCGTTCTGCGCTTTCTCACCCGCTGAGGCGCCGACCCACGCCGAGCTCCAACGATTCAACGCACCACACCTATGAACAAGATCTGGCTGGAGCAGTACCCAAAGAGCGTGCCCGCAACGATCGACGTCGCGGCCCACGCCTCGCTCGTCGAGCTGCTCGAAGCGGCCTTTGCCTCGCACGGCCAGAAGGTGGCCTACACGTTCATGGGCAAGTCCCTCACCTTTGCCGAGGTCGACACCTGGTCGCGGGCGCTGGGCGCGTACCTGCAGTCGCTAGGCCTCAGGCGCGGCGACCGCGTGGCGGTCATGCTGCCCAACGTGCCGCAGTACCCGGTGGCCATCGCGGCCATCCTGCGCGCGGGCTTCGTGCTGGTCAACGTCAACCCGCTGTACACGCCGCGTGAACTCGAGCACCAGTTGAAGGACTCCGGCGCCAAGGCCATCGTCGTGCTGGAGAACTTCGCCACCACGCTGCAGCAGGTGGCAGCCAAGGTGCCCACGAAGCATGTGATCGTCGCCTCGATGGGCGACCTGCTGGGCCTCAAGGGCCTGGTCGTCAACACCGTGGTGCGCCGCGTGAAGAAGCTCGTGCCCGCCTTCAGCCTGCCGGGCAGCGTGAGCTTCAAGCAGGCCTTGATCGAGGGGCGTCGCATGTCCCTGAAGGCGACCAAGGTCGGGCCCGACGACATCGCGGTGCTGCAATACACCGGCGGCACCACCGGCGTCAGCAAGGGCGCGATGCTGCTGCATCGCAACCTGGTGGCCAACATCCTGCAATCCGAGGCCTGGTACGGGCCGGCGGTGGCCAAGGTGCCCAAGGACCAGCAGTTCACAGTGGTGTGCGCGCTGCCGATCTACCACGTCTTCGGGTTCACCGCCTGCATCATGCTGGGCATGCGCATGGGCTCGCGCAACATCCTGGTGGCCAACCCGCGCGACATGGGCGCCGTGTTCAAGGATCTGAAGGGCGAGGTCTTCCACAGCTTCCCGGCTGTCAATACGCTGTTCAACGCGATGGCCAACCACCCGGAATTCGGCAGCGTGAAATGGCGCAACCTGGTGCTGTCGGTGGGAGGAGGCTCGGCGGTGCAAAGCGGGACCGCGGCGCTGTGGCTGGAGAAAACCGGCTGCCCGATCTGCGAGGGCTACGGCCTGTCCGAAACCAGCCCCTCGGCGAGCTGCAACCCGGTGGACTCGACGGCCTACACCGGCACCATCGGTGTGCCGCTGCCCAACACCGAGCTGGCCTTGCTCGACGACGACGGCCGCGAGGTGCCCATGGGCACGCCCGGCGAGATCGCGATCCGCGGGCCGCAGGTGATGGCCGGCTACTGGAAGCGCGACGACGAGACGGCCAAGGTGATGACCCAGGACGGATTTTTCCGCACCGGCGACATCGGCGTGGTCGACGAGCGCGGCTACTTCAAGATCGTGGACCGCAAGAAGGACATGATCCTGGTCAGCGGCTTCAATGTCTACCCGACCGAGATCGAGGACGTCATCTCGAAGATGCCCGGCGTGCTTGAGTGCGCCGCCGTCGGCGTGCCCGATGCCAAGACCGGCGAGGCGGTCAAGCTGGTGATCGTCAGGAAGGATCCGGCGCTGGACGAGGCGGCTGTGCGCGGGTACTGCGAGGCACAGCTCACCGGCTACAAGAAGCCCAAGATCGTCGAGTTTCGCACCGAGCTGCCCAAGTCGACCGTGGGCAAGATCCTGCGCCGCGAGCTGAGAGAGGCGAAGAAGTGAGCCCCCCCGCCGCCAAGAAGCGCGCGAAACGAAGCGCGGCCACCGCCGCCTCGTCGCGCGCGGGCGTGAGGCAGCCGCTGGCGATGGTCAGCGCGCCGCTGGTCAACCTGGCGCAGCAGCTGCGCGGCTGGACCGACTCGGTGCTGGGTGTTGCCGGGCCGGCCACCGAGATGGCCCTGGGCATCGTCAAGGCGCGTACGGGCGACCCGAAGAAGCAGGCCGTGATCGGCCGCGCCGGCGCCACGCTCAAGCGCATGCGCGAGGCCGCCGGCCTGACCGTCGACGAGCTGGCGCGTGCCGTCGACCTCAGCGACCCCGAGATGCTGGCCGCCGCCGAAGGCGGCGTGGCCGCGCTGCCGTTCGAGGTGGTGCTGCGCCTGGGCGGCGTGCTCGGCCGCAGCGACCCCTTGACCGCGACGATGAAGCTCGCGCGCGCCTACAACCCGCAACTGTGGAAGGCCATGGACGACCTGGGCGTCGGGCGCCTGGTGGTGCAGGCCGGGCGCGAGCGCGAGCTGGCCAACCTCTACCGCGGCAACGACGACGCCCGGCGCCTGAGCGACGAAGAGTTCGCCGAAGTGCTGGCCTTCACGAAAACGGCGTTCGACATGGCGGTGCGTTTCCGCTTCGCCGGGAGCGCGCGCGCACGGCCGGCTGCCAAGGGCAGAGGGGAATGACGATGACCACCACCACCACATCGCCACGCAAGGGCGCTTCTGCTTCTGCTTCCGGCAGGCCCAAGCCGAAGACGTCGGCGAGCCGCGCCACCGCCCCGAGCGGCGCACCGCGCGCTACGCGCAAGACCGCATCCGTCGCAGCCAAGGCAGCGGCGCGCCGCGGTCTGCCCGAAATCGCCGCCGTGCCGGTGGACGCGCGCCGCAAGGATCTCGACGCCCTTCAGCAGGCCGGTCGCAGCTCGTACGAGGGGGTGCGCAAACTGGTGCGCCGGCAGGTCACGCAGCTCAAGGCCACGCTCGGCGAGTGGCAGGCGGTGATCCAGTTGATGCGCCACGTCGGCCCGCGCGAGAGCCTGGTGCAACTCGACGAACTCGGCAAGCGCGCGAAGCGCTAGGGCAGGCAGATGCCGATCACCCGCATTCGCAAGCGCGTCGTGCGCGAGGTCTTCGCGCCGGCGATGCGCCTGTTCCGTGACACGCTGCAGGAAAGTGGCGATGTCGGCGCCATCCGCGACTGGGCCGCACGCCTGGACCGCGCGCTCTTTCACGACGAGACCGGCGGACTGTGGCAGGTCGTGGCGCTCCAGCACTGCGCGGCGAGTTGGTTCAATGCTCCCGCCGAACAGGCAGCCAGTGCGCGCCGCGTCATCCTCTACCTGCATGGCGGCGCCTTCGTCGTCGAGACGCCGCGGCTGCACGGCGCCTTCGTCGCCCGGCTGGCGCGGGCTGCCCAGGCTGCCGCGCTGATGCCGCATTACCGGCTCGCGCCTGAGAACCCGTTCCCAGCTTCGCCCGACGATGCCATGGCGGCCTATCGCTGGCTACTGGCAAGTGGATACGCCGGACGCGAGATCGTCGTCGCTGGCGACTCGGCGGGCGGCAACCTTGCGCTCGGCCTGCTGCAGCGCATCGTGCATGAAGGGCTGCCGGTGCCGAGTTGCGCCGTGGCGCTGTCGCCGCTGACCGATGCCACCTTCAGCGGCGAGTCGGTGCGCCGCAATGACGGTCTGGATCCGATGTTCACCGCGCGTGGCTTCGAGACCCTGTCCCGCTTCGTCGCACCCGATGACGCGATACGCACCTGGCCGCTGGCCTCACCGCTGTTCGGCGACATGGCCGGCTTGCCACCACTGCTGCTGCAGGTGGGCAGCTCCGAGCTGCTGCTGGACGACTCGGTGCGATTCGCGCAGCGCCACCCCGGCGCCAAGCTGCAGGTGTGGCACGACATGCCGCACGTTTTCCCCCTGTTCGACTTCCTGCCCGAGTCCAAGGCGGCGCTCGGACAGATCGTTCAATTCATTGACGCGACAAGGGCGCGCCTTGCGGACACGCCCGACAAACCCACAGGAGATGACCATGGAACAGAAGTACAGCGCGCCGATCGAGAAGGTGTTTTCCCTGCTGACCGACCCGAAGTGGCTGGAAGCGCGCAGCCTGGCGCTGGGCGAGATCTCGGCCAAGGTCACGACCAAGAAGGCGGGTAAGGGTGTCGCGGTATCGATGAAGCGCCACGTCAAGCGCGAGCTGCCGGCGCTGGTGGCCAAGGTGCTGTCGCCCGAGTCCGACCTGCAGTTCGAGGAGACCTGGACGCCGGACGGCGGCGGCTACACGGGCAAGTTGACGATGGACATCGTCGGGCAGCCCGTCAAGATGACGGCTGAGTTCAGTCTTCAGCCTGCGGGCAAGGGCTGCGTCTACCAGATCGAGCATGTCGTCAAGTGCAGCATTCCGCTGGTGGGCGGTACGGTGGCCAGGTTCGCGCAGGGCCAGATCGAAGAAGGTTGCGCCGACGAGTTCCGCTATCTCGTCAAAGCCCTGAAGTCCGCAGCCTGAGAGCAGCCATGCCAAGCATTACACCGACGACCTCCACGCGCAGACGCTCGCTGCTCAAGTTGGGCCTGATCGGTACTGCGGCCCTCGCGGTGGGTGGCTACGTCGCCACCCGCATCACTGACGGCTCGCCCCAAGCCAGACTGCCGCAGGCCGCGCACCTGAGCCCTGGCGCACAGCTCCTGTGGGCCAAGGTGGGAGAGGCGGTGCTCAACGACATGCTGCCCAGCGGCGCCGAACCACGGCAAGCCATGATCGATGCCTTTCTGACCAGGCTGGATCAGGGCATCGCCAGTTTGCCGCCACACACCCAGGCCGAACTCAGGGACCTGTTGGGCATGCTGACGCTGGCGCCTGGCCGCGCGCTGCTGACCGGACGCTGGAGTGGCTGGGCCGACGCCAGCGTGGCCGAGGTGCAGGTCTGGCTGCTAGATCTGCGCGGATCTTCGCTGCAGCTGCGGCGCCTGATCTTTCTGACCCTGCACGATCTGGTCACGTCCAGCTACTACGCACTGCCACAGGCCTGGGACGCCATCGGCTATCGCGGCCCCATTGCGCCGGGCCCAGGGGTCGATGTATGAGAAAGCAGCCATGACAACGATGAAGCAGCGCAAGATTCACGACGCCGCGGCCCTGCAGTCCGATCTGACGCTCAACGCCGACGTGGTGATCGTCGGCACCGGTGCGGGCGGCGGATTCACCGCCGAGGTGCTGACCCTGGCCGGGCTATCGGTGGTGATGATCGAAGAGGGGCGCTACCACACGGCGCGCACCTTCGTGCAGAACGAGGCCCAGGCGCTGCCGGCGCTGTACCAGGAGGCCGGCGCGCAGCGCACCAAGGATCAGGCCATCACGGTGCTGCAGGGGCGCAGCGTCGGCGGCGGCACCACCGTCAACTGGACCACCTGCCTGTCGCCGCCCGAGCAGACCCTGGCCCACTGGAGGGACGTGCATGGCCTGACGCAGATGAGCCCGCAGGAGCTGGCGCCGTACCTGGCCCAGGTTCGCGAGCGGCTCAACGTCAACCCGTGGACCGAAGTGCCCCCCAACGGCAACAACAACCTGCTGGCGCAAGGCTGCGAGAAGCTCGGTTACCACCATGCGCGCGTGCCGCGCAACGTCAAGGGTTGCGGCAACACCGGCCAGTGCGGCAACGGCTGCCCACTCAACGCCAAGCAGTCGCAGCTGGTGACCACGATTCCGGCCGCGCTCGACGCCGGCGCGCAGATCGTGGTGGGCGCACGGGCGACGCAGATCCTGCACGATGGAAAGCGCGCCCAGGGTGTGGAGGGCGTGGCGCTGGATGTGGCCGGCGTGAACCCCACCGGCCGCAGGTTTCGCGTCACCGCGCGCCACGTGGTGCTGGCCGCCGGCGGCATCCGCACGCCTGCGCTGTTGATGCAATCCAAGGTGCCGGACGCTTCGGGCAAGACCGGGCGGCGCACCTTCCTGCACCCGGTGACGATCGCCTGGGCGCGCTTCAAGGAGCCGGTGGAAGCCTTCTACGGCGCGCCGCAGACGGTCTACTCCGAGCAGTTCATGTGGCCGGGCGACAAGGCCGCCTCGGGCCGGCTGGGCTTCAAGGTCGAGACCATTCCGCTGCTGCCCGTCACGGCCGGCGCGATGGGCGACAAGACACTGGGCGCCGAGCATGCGGAGATCATGCGCAGCCTGCCGTTCCTGCACTGCATCGATGCGCTGGGCCGGGATGGCTTCAATGACTTCGAGACCGGCGGCACGGTCGAGCTGGGCGATGGCGGCCGTCCGGTGCTGGACTACCCCGTCACGCCGTTCCTGATCGACGGTCAGCGCTTCGCACTCGAGAAGCTGATGGAAATCCAGTTCGCGGCCGGCGCGCTGGAACTGCGGCCCTGGCACGTCGACATGCCGCGCCTGACGAGCTTTGCCGCGGCCAAGCAATGGCTGGCCGGCGCCGAGCTCGGGCCGCTGAAGCTGTCGCGCGGATCGGCCCATGTGATGGGCGGTTGCACCATGGCTGCCAAGCCCGCCGACGGCGTGGTTGACCAAGGGGGTCGCCACTTCGGGCTGGCGGGGTTGTCGGTGCATGACGCGTCGATCTTCCCGACCTCGATCGGCCTGAATCCGCAGATGACCATCTACGCCACCGCCTTGCGCAACGCCCAGCGGCTGGCCGCCGACCTGCGCCGCAGCTGAACACCCCGCTGCGCCGCCCCACACCAGACCACTCATCGAAGGAGACGCCGATGCACCGACTCAAGACCGTTTCGATCCTGCTTGCCGCTGCGTTGAGCGGCGCTTTGCTCAGCGGTTGCCAGCGCAACCAGGCGCCGCCGGCTGCCTCCGGCGGCGGCATGTCGCCCGATGCTCACAAGGCCTTGGTCGCGGCTCACGACTGGCCTGACGCCCCGGCATTCGCCGATGCCACCAAGGGCCTGATCGCCGCACCGAAGGGACAGATCAAGGCCGAAGACGGCTCGGTCGCCTGGGACTTCGACAGCTTTGCCTTCGTCAAGGGCGATGCCCCCTTGACCGCCCATCCGGGCTTGTGGCGCCAGGCCAAGCTCAACAACCAGATCGGCCTGTTCAAGGTCACCGAAGGCATCTGGCAGCTGCGTGGCTTCGACCTGGCCAACATCTCGCTGATCCAGGGCAAGACCGGCTGGATCGTGATCGATCCACTCACCTCGCGCGAGACGGCCGCCTACGCCATGGCCTTCGCGCGCCAGCACCTGGGCGACAAGCCGGTCTCGGCCATCATCTACACGCACAGCCACGTCGACCACTTCGGCGGTGCGCTGGGCATCATCAGCGCCGAAGACGCGGCGGCCAGGAAGCTGCCCATCGTGGCACCGGCCGGTTTCATGGAAGAGGCCACCAGCGAGACCATCATCGCCGGCACCGCCATGGGCCGGCGGGCGATGTACCAGTTCGGGCGCGACCTGCCGCGCAGCCCCGAGGGCATGATCGACGGCGGCCTGGGCAAGACCACGTCCTTCGGCCACATCGGCATCCTGCCGCCGACCCTGGTGGTGGAGCAGCCGCGCCAGGAGCTCACCATCGACGGCGTGCGCTTCGTCTTCCACAACGTGCCGGGCAGCGAGGCACCCTCGGAGTTCACCTTCGAGATCCCGGACCTCAAGGCCTATTGCGGCGCCGAGATGCTGACCCACACGCTGCACAACGTGATGACGCCGCGCGGCGCCAAGGTGCGCGACGCGCTGCACTGGGCGGGTTACATGCAAGAGGCGCTCGAGCACGTGAAGGGCTCGGACGTCTTCTTCGCCTCGCATCATTGGCCGGTGTTCGGCGCCGAACGCATCCGCAACTTCATCTCCGCACAAAGCGACGTCATGAAGTACCTGCACGACCAGACCGTGCGCATGTTCAACAGCGGCATGAACGCCGAGGAGATCGCCGACCAGCTCAAGGTGCCGGCCGAGCTGGACAAGTTCCTGCACACCCACGGCTACTACGGATCGCTGCGGCACAACGTGCGCGCGGTCTTTCAGTTCTACCTCAGCAGCTTCGACGGCAATCCGGCCAACCTCGATACCCTGCCGCGCACCGAGGTCGGCCGCCGCATCGTCGAGCTCGCCGGCGGCCCTGACAAGGCCACCGCCGCGGCCAAGGCGGCCTTCGACAAGGGCGACCTGCGCTGGGCCGCGCAGCTGCTGGACTGGACGCTGCGTGCCCAGCCGGCCCAGGCAGAGGCGCGCGCGCTGCTCGTCAAGACCTATCAGCAGCTGGGCTACGCCGCCGAGGCATCGACCTGGCGCAATTTCTACCTGACCGGTGCGCGCGAGCTCGAGGCCGGCCCGCCGGAAAAGGGCGTGTCCAAGGCCATGCTGGTGGACATGCTCAAGTACACCGACACCGAGCGCTTCCTGGAGGCCATGGCTTCATCGATCAACGGCCCGAAGGCCGAGGGACTGACGATGAAGATCAACCTGGTCTTCTCGGACACCAAGGAGGCCTACGTCCTCACGCTCAGTCGCTCGGTGATGCGCCACACCAAGGTCACGCAGGCCGCCGGCGATGCCAATGCGACGCTCACGCTGACCAAGCCCTTCTTCCTGCGCATGATGACCGGCGGCGCCGGGGCCTCGGATCTGTTGATGTCTAGCGAGACCAAGATCGATGGCAGCAAGATCGACCTGGGGCGCTTTCTCTCGCTGATCGACAAGGCACCCGGGACTTTTGCCATCGTGCCGCCGAAGGGGTAAGACGCCATGGAGACACGACACAACGCGACCGCGGCCCCCGCCCAGGCGCCCGCATGGGCCCTGGCCATGCGCCGGCTCTCCACCTGGATCTCGCGCGATTTCGGCGGCGGCCCGCGCCCGTGGAAGCTGGCCTGGGTGGTGAACTTCCAGAAGTGCGGCACCTTCTTCTTCCTGGGCGCCCTGATGGCCTGGTACGGCAACACCTCGACCGCCGCCTGGATCTATCTGGCCCTGCACGGCGGCTACGGCCTGGTCTGGCTGCTCAAGGACATGACCTTCCCCGACCCGAGTTGGCAGGAGCGGGTCACCATCGGCGGCGGCATCAACGCCTTCCTGTTCGTGCTGGGGCCGTACTGGCTGTTCGGCTGGCTGCTGATCTCGGGCGTGTCCAAACCGCACTACCCGCTGCCCGAACCCATGTGGTTCTGCCTGTGCATCACGCTGTGCCTGCTCGGGGCGGTGTTCATGATCGCCGCAGACGCGCAGAAGTTCTACACCTTGCGCGTCAAGCGCGGCCTCATCACCGACGGCTTGCACCGCTACGTGCGCCACCCTAACTACCTGGGCGAGATGATGATCTACGGCAGCTTCGCGATGATGGTCTGGCACTGGTTCCCGGTACTGGTGCTGGCGTGGGTATGGTGCGGGCTGTTCGCGGTGAACATGCTGCTCAAGGAAGCCAGCATGTCGCGCTACCCCGAGTGGGCCGCCTACAAGCAGCGCAGCTGGTGGCTGATTCCCTTCGTGCTCTGACGCAGGCGCGCCTGGGCCACCGGCCTGCGGTGCACGCAGTGCGGGCAGCCGATGCGCCTTGGCGTCGCCACCAGCGTCGACCGGAGCGAAGCCTCAACCCTTGGTGTCCAGTCTTCTTCAGCCGGGAACATCCTGACCAATCATGACCGTCAACCTGCACAGCATGCCTCATTCGCTGGTCAAGGCATTTCGTGGACTGCCCCTGCCGAAATCCCTGACCGCCTTCACGGGTGCGTTTCGCGCTGAATACATCGGTCCCGCACCCTTGCGTGTGCCGGCGCCGCTGGCCATGCGTCTGGCCGGATTCGGTGGTTGGTACGGAAAGATCTTTCGCCAACGCGGTGGTGACTCGAGCGTGCTGGCTGGAATGAACCTGTTTGGTGAAGGCGCCCAACGCAGCGAGCGCTATTCCATGACGGCACGGATCGCACCATCGGCCATCGACAAACAGCCGGCATTTGTCGTCAGTTACCCCAAGGAAACCCGCCACCCATGGTGTCGAGCGACGGACGAGCTCAGAATGATCGATGACAGTACCTTGCTCGGAATCACGTTCTTCGACTACCCGCTCGTCAGGCTCCTTCCTGTGCCGTTCCTCTTGCGGCGCGAGACCCATTGAGGGTGGCTTGCCATGGATGGCGCCCGTGCCTTCACTGCTCCAGGCCCGGTTTCCGAGCGGCGCTGCGACAGACCTGCCGAAAGTTCAGGCCCCGGACGAACAAGGGTAAGGATCCGGTTCTGTGCCGTGGGGGTGCAAGAAGTCCCGAACCGGATCGGCAGGCCCCGGCGCAGGCTCCGGGCCGCGTACGGACTGGCTCTGCGCCGCCCTCACTTGGCAAGGCTGGAGTTGGCGATCGGCCTTGCCGTCGGGTCGACCTTCTTGCGCCCGATGTGCAGTCGTGATGGCGTGGAACAACGCACAGACGCAGGCCGTGCCGGATCGGTGGGTCCATCGGCGCCAGATCGTGCCGCGGCAGCAGGTCGGAGGCATCGCACCCACGCGGCTTAAGGGGATCAATCTGCGAGGCGTCTTCCGCTTCCCCGTGAAGCGCTACGCAGACCCGCCGGGGTGTCGGTTCCCGATGCGACCGGCAGGAGTCACGCTGGTTCGCGTTGCTGGACGGGTCTGCCGAGTCGTTGCTGCTGCTGATCGATGACCTGTTGGACCTGGCCCAGATCGAGCGGGGACAGTTCGCGCTGAGGCTCGCGCCGGTCAAGGTGCACGATTGGCTGGTTGACTGCGCCGATGCCTTCAAGCCGGTGGCCGATCTCAAGGGGGTCAGCCTCAAAGTGGCCATCGACCCTTCGGTTCCGCAGATCCTGTCGTTCGACTCGCACCGACTGCGGCAGGTGCTCGGCAACCTGATGTCCAACGCACTCAAGTTCACCTCGACCCGTTCGGTGGTGGTGCGGGCCCGCGCCTGCGCGGAACAGTCGGCGTTGTCGACGCGACTGCATGTCGAGGTGCAGGACACCGGCAAGGGGATTGCGGCAGAGGCCCTCAACCGACTCTTCGTCGAATTTTCGCAGGAGAACCACACCATCCGCTCGACGTTTGTAGGTGCCGGGCTGGGTCTGGCGACCTCCAAATGCATCATCGAGGCGATGAAGGGCGTCATCGACGTGCGCAGCGAACCGGGACGAGGCAGCAACTTCTGGTTCGAGATTCCGGCCGGGACCGTCATGTCTGCCGTGCAGTAGTCCATCGCCACTCGGTCGCACGCCCGATTGGACCTGGGTGGGTGGACAGCGCAAATCCAGGCCCGGTCTTGTGAACGGCCGCTGGCTTGCACCCCAATCATGTAGGGGGGCGCCCGCAAAACATTCGTGAAAGCAACCTGTCCTTCAAGACGACGGCGTGAAACAAGGCTGCCGCGACATGGATGCCCAGCAGAGTCAGGAAACCATCAATGATCATCCGGTGCCAGTGGAGCAACAGGTAAGCCAGATCGTTCTCCGGTCGGGAGACGAGGTTGTACGCCGGCGCCAGAGCAAACGCCTCCTCCAGACGGCCCTCGAGCATTCGCGCCAGCCAGGGTGCAAGCGGAATCAGCAGCGCGACGCTCAGCAGCAGCGCATGCCACAGGCCGATCCAGCCGCGACGCCAACTCTTGCGTCGCAAGCAGAGCCAGACGACCACCAACATGCCCACCATCAGCCCGGCCGCGCGGTGCAGTGCAAAGAACTGATCGCGCGTCAGTACACGCGGCGTCGAGCTGAAATCGAACGCCTGCTGGCCGCAGAGCATGGCGGTGAGCATCAGCCCGATGACGAGCAGGTGGCCTACACGTACGGCGGCCGGCCGAGGGGTGGTCACTGACCCGTCCGACATCACGTCCATAGGGTCCGTTCCAGTGCGCATTTCAACGCACGAGCAGGCTCACCCATCCACCACACGTGCGGCCAGACATTGGTTGCAGGATTGTTCGCAGACACCACCCTGCTTGGGCGTTTCGATACCAGCCATGATTCGCTCGCCCTGGCCGCCCTTGCAGGCTTTCCAGGGCCAAAGAACGGGTGAATGCCTGGCAAGCTTGCTTCACTTCAATGTGGCAAGGTAAGCCGCAATCGAATCACCATCGTTGCTCGTGGAAACCCCTTTAAACATGCTTCCCATTCGATTTCCGGGGATGAATCCACGCGTATCCATCAAGTGTTTGACCATGTTCTCTGTGATCCAGGTTACACCTGCATTGCGCATCGCATCGGAGTAAGCGTAACCCGGCGCGCTTCCTGCCATACGCCCGATCACACCAAACAGCGACGGCCCGATGCCGTGTTCGCCGGCCTTGATCGAGTGACAAGCCATGCAGGCGCTGTCGAACAGTTGCTTGCCCGCCAGCACCTTTCGTTGCTCAGCGGTCGTCGACGTGCCGCTGGATGCGTCGTCGGCAACCGCGACACGATGCCCTTCACCGGCTTTCAAACCCCCGGTGCGGGCCGCCTCGGGGGTAAAGCGCAAGGCCTTTTCTCCGAGCGCCGGGTAGGCATACACGTAGATCCAATCCATCTCCCTGGCGGGGACGTGGCATTGGAGGCAGTCCGTCTTGTAGTTCGTGGCAATTTGCCTGGAGCGGTCCTTGGGGTCGAACTGCGCCCAGCCCCAACCGTCACCCCACAACGGGTTGGTGGTGAACCGCCCGTGGGTGTCCTTGACCATGACGAACCAGGTCTTGCCCCTTTCGCCCCAATAGGCCTTGCCCGTTGTATGACCGGAGCCAATGGCTTCAAGCACTTCCTTGATGATCACGGCACCATCCGGAAAACGGCCGTTCTTGCGGAAGTAGATGACGTCCTTAGGGCGCGCATAGACGTTGTGGGTATCGGCCACCCCCTCTGCGCCAAGAACCGCCCAAGTACCGATATGCTGATAGCCTTCAGGAAATCTCGCCGGGAAACTGATATCGCCTCTGGTGTCGACGATGGGGCTGAAATTTGTGCGTTTTTGGGGTTTGGCGGGGCCGGCCGCAGCTACGACCGTTGCCACCAGAGTTGAGGTCGCCAAAAGCGCGCAACGGACGTAGTTTCGCATCAACGTTTCTTCTTGTTTGTGGAGGAACGATCAGGGACGCGGCAGCGGCGTCAGAAGGGGTTTGTAGAGGTTGACATACACCATATCCTCATCGGCGTTGGCGATGTGGCAACCGGCACACTCCGCGACCGGGCGCACAGACGCCGCCTTCAGGTAGGGCGGGGCACTGTGGTTGAAGTTGAAATAACCCCAGTTCTTGCTTGCGGCAAAGCGCTTGCTGTCCTTCACCGCCACATCCATTCCATTGACCGCGCCTGGAAAATACCCTCGGCCGGAGCTCTCGAAGCGAGATCCATCGGGAAACTCAGATGGGGCTTTGACCAACTGCAATTCCTTCAGCATGATGGTGCCTTCAGGCCACTTGCCGGTGGCGCGGTAAGCCTTGAAAGCCGACGGTTGCACATACACGTTGTGGAACTCGGGAAAATTGGCTTTGCCGTTGTTCAATCCATGCGGGGTCAGGGGAGAGCCGAGAAAAACCCATTCACGGAAATCAACAGGTTGCAGCAGTTCTCCTTTGTCGTTGAACACCGGCGGATATTCGATCTGCGGATAGTTGGGGTTCTTCCCCATCTTCGCGGTATCTGCGGCCAGGGCCGCACCCGCCGCCAGCATTGAAAACGCAACGAGGCCACAAGCCAGTGCTCCACGTTTTGCTGCGGTAGAAGTCCCATGCTTGGGCATGCTTGATACGAGTTTCATTCGTCGTTCCGATTTCCGTTAGGGTTGGGTGTCCCAAAGTTGCACGGCATGTGCCACGGCTTTGCTGAGGGAGGACGGATCATCACACCACCTCTTTGCTCATGCGTCGCGAATGATTTGCCAATCATCCTTCCTTTGCGGACGAGCCGGGTACAGCCCAAAGCGACGGACCATTGGTGTTGTCGTTCCAGCCGCCGTGGCACGATGGCCTCGCAGCCCGGAGGCTGCATCTCGCCAACTCCAATGGGATGCCGGCGCCGAACGCCAGGCCGCGGCCGAGTTCGACGCCTTCTTCGAGCGCGGCGCGTCCTGTCCCACAGCTTGCTGCAACTGTGCCGCGGCGAGCATGACTTCCTCCTTGCAAGGCGTCTCCATGGTGCTTGCACCTTCCCACGGCATTCCCATCGATGTGCCTCACCGCAGGCGCCAGGCTGCATGTGGGCCGACGCGGCGGCGCCCTCACGCGGGCGCGGCCGGGCTGCTTGCAGCAACTGGCACGCATGGTCGCGGCCGTTTGTGAAGACAGGACCGGCACCGCGCAGCGCTGCACCGGCAAGCGCATGACGCCTGTCAGCTTGATGCCGTGCAGCCGCTGGGCTGCGATGCGTCGACTCAACGGCTGGTTCCGTCCATCCCTGCCGGGGCCTTGGCAGTCGACCGCTTGAACGACCCAACGTCGGGTGCGGACTCTCATGGGCCGGGGCTCCGTTCCAGCCAGCAGTCGGCTTCGATGGTGCGTGGGCAGCACCGACGCCCTCCGGGCCTTGGCTTGCCCTGGGCGGCACCGGCCAGGGGAGTCGGTTCGACACGCGACTGGAGACCTGCGCAGCGCCGTCACCGCGGCCTCGGGCCACGCAGCGAGGTCACGCGGTTGAACACGGCGGCATCGGTTCGATGGTCGCAGCGGTCGCTCACGAAGTAGCCCAGGCGTTCAAGCTGCACGTGCTGCTCGGGCGCCAGGGCAGCAAGGGTCGGCTCGACCCAGCCATGGGCGATGCGCCGGCTGGTCGGGTTGAGGTGGCGGCGGAAGTCCCCGTCGTCGACCTCGTCCATCCGCGGCACGACGAACAGGTGCTCGAACAGGCGAATTTCGGCAGCGACGGCCTCATGCAGGCCCACCCAGGTGATGGTGGCCTTGACCTTGGTCTGCTCGGCGTCTGGGGTACCGCTCTTGGTACCGGGCAGGACACGCGCCTGGACGGACACGACCTGGCCTTGTTCGTTCTTTCGGCTGCCCAGGCACTCGACGATGAAGCCGTACTTCAGCCGCACATGCTCACCCGGCGTCAGGCGATGCTCGCCGTTGACCGGCACCTCGGCGAAGTCCTGCCGATCGATCCACAGCCGCGGCCCGAGCGAGAAGGCCCGCTGCCCGAGTTCCGGGCGGTGTGGGTGCACGGGGGCCGTGCAGGCTTCGGTGGGCGCGCCGCCGAAGACCTCCTCCCAGTTGACCAGTTCGAGCTCGAGCGGATCGATCACGCCCATGGCGCGCGGGGCGCTGGGCTCCAGGTCGTCGCGCAGCGCCTGCTCCAGCGCCGCGTAGGGCAACCAGATGGCATGGCGGCTGGCCCCGCTGTCCTCGACGAACCTGCGCAGCGCCGCTGGCGTGTAGCCGCGCCGGCGCAGGCCCGCCAGGGTGGGCATGCGCGGGTCGTCCCAGCCCTGCACGTGGTCCTCGTCCACCAGGGCCTTGAGCTTGCGCTTGCTGGTGATCACGTGGGTCACGTTGAGGCGGCCGAACTCGTACTGCTTGGGGACCGGCTCCTGCACCAGGCCCAGGCGAGCAAGGTGCCCGAGCAGCCAGTCGTAGAAGGGGCGGTGCTCCGCAAACTCCAGCGTGGCAAAGCTGTGCGTGATGTTCTCCAGCGCATCCTCGATCGGATGGGCGTAGATGTAGGTCGGGTAGACGCGCCACTTGCCGCCGGTGCGGTGGTGCGCGCTGTGGCGGATCCGATAGATCGCCGGGTCGCGCAGCTGCAGGTTGGGCGAGGCCATGTCGATGCGGGCCCGCAGCACCATCGCGCCATCGGGGTGTGCACCGTCGCGCATCTCGCGAAAGCGCGCCCGGCTCTCGGCAGACGGCCGGTCGCGCCAGACGCTCGCCGTGCCGGCCCGCGTGAAGTCGCCGCGGGCGGTTCGCAGGTCCTTGCCGCTGAGCTCATCCACATAGGCCAGGCCGCCGTCGATCAACGCCTCGGCGGCCGTGTACATGAAGTCGAAATAGTCGCTGGCGTGGTACAGGTGCTCGACGCCGAACGCCCGCCAATCCCAACCCAGCCAGCGCACGATCTCGATGATCGCATCGACATAGGCCTGTTCTTCCTTCTGCGGATTGGTGTCGTCCAGCCGCAGATGGCACGCGCCACCGTACTCCCGCGCCAAACCGAAATTCAGGCCGATGCTCTTGGCGTGGCCGATGTGCAGGTGGCCGTTGGGCTCAGGCGGGAAACGCAGGCGCACGCGTGCCGGGTCGAGCTGGCCCGCGCTGTGGTGCGCCGCATCTCCCGGCGAGCCGGCCCAGTGCCGCCGCGCATGCAGGTCCTTGCGCAGGTCCTGCTCGATGATCGCGCGCAGGAAGCTCGGCGAGCCGGCATCGTTCACGGCGTTCTCGACATCGATCATCGGCCGGCTAGTGTGCGTAGGCGGAAATCAGAAGCAAGGCGCCAAAGCCCGTGGCAGCGACCAAGCCCGAGAACCCAGGGGCCTCGTGCGCAGCCTCGGGGAGCAGCGTTTCGCTGACCATGGCCAACAGCGCACCGGCGCCAAAGGCCTGCATCAGCAGCGCGTCATGAGCCGTGAGCACACCCGCGAAGAGATAGCCCACGCCCGTGAGCAGGGTCGTCGCCGCCGAAATCAACAGCCACAACCCGAGGATCCAGCGCACGCTGCGGCGCGCAGCGCGCATACCCGCGGACGCCGACATGGCCTCGGGCAGATTGCCCAGCGTGATGGCGGCGATGAGCGCGGCATTCGGCCCGTGTGCGTGCAGGCTCAGACCCAGCACGATGGCCTCAGGGACGGCATCCATCGCCGTGCCCATCGCGATGGCCAGGCCGCTGTTGGGAACATCCGCTTCGCTGGATTGAGCGACGCACTCACCGCAACGTTTGCGGTGCTTCGCACCGCGGCGCGACAGCCATGCATTGGCAGCGCTGAATGTGGCCGCGCCGGCGAGCAGGGCGGCGACACCGATCCATGGATGGGTTCGAGTCACTTCGGCAGCCAATTCCACCGCCGCCGCCGCGAGCAGCAGCCCCGCGCCCAGCGCCATCGCGCGTGCAACCGAGCGGTGCGACAGCGGTGCGTATACACCCAGCAGGGCACCGGCGACGATGCCTGCCCCAGGCAGCGCACCCCAGGCAAGCGCGATGGGCAAGGAGACGGCGGGCAGAATGGTCATCGCGGACAATGTGGCGGAATTGCGCCGCTGCGCATTTGCGCGGGCTAGCGAATCCGGCCTGTTGGGTTCACTCACTGTAGCGACGGTCGCGCGACCGATCGTCCGATTCCTTGCACCCATCGTCCAGCCACATGGAACATCTCAGCATGGCCGAGAACGCTTCCCCGAAAGACGCACTGCTGAGCCACATGTTGCGCTTTGCACCGGTGGCCAAGATGTTCTATTCAGGCACGCTGTGCGGACTCTCGCCCGATGTCGACGGGACTTCAGACGGGTCCATTCATCTGCTGAGCCGAGGCGAACTCAGTCTTACGCGTCAACGTGAGGCGCCGCTGCTCGTGCAGGCGCCTTGTGTGGTGTTGATGCCGCGCCCGCTAGAGCACCGCGTCGAAGGGCTTGGCGCCGCCGGCGTCGATCTGATGTGCGCCACGCTCAGCGACCTCGCGCCGCCGTTGTCGATGGTGATTCCCGACATCACGGTGGTCGATCTGCGTACCACGGCGCGTCTGCGCAGGCCGGTGGAGTTGATGTTCGAAGAGGCCGACGACCGCGCCTACGGTTACGGCGCCGCAGTCGACCGCCTGCTGCAGTACACCTTGGTTGTCGTGATCCGTCACCTGGTCGAGAACGACATGCTGCAAGGTGGTGTCCTGGATGCCATGGCCGACGACAGGCTCAGCGCCGTGCTCGAGGCGCTGCACGCTGCACCTGGGCGCCAATGGACACTGGACTCGATGGCAACGTTGTCCAATCTGTCGCGCTCGGCCTTCGCCCAGCGCTTTGCGCAGGTCGTGGGTGTGCCGCCGCTGCTGTACCTGACCGGCTGGCGCATGAGCCTGGCGCGCAGCCTGCTGGCCGAGGGAAAACCGGTCAAGGTGGTGGCCACGCAAACGGGCTATCGAAGTGTGGCCGCGTTCGCTCGCGCTTTCCAGCGCACGGCCGGCGTGCCGCCCGGTGCGTGGCAGCGCACGCGACTTGGAATCAGCTAAGTTCCGAGCCTCGACGGGCGGCAGGCGCCATTGTCGGCCCGCGTACGCGCATTACGACGATGACCTCGGCATGTGCGCCGCCAATCGCGATCGGGGCCAAGCGCTCGACCCGGAGGTCCACCGCGGCCCATCGCGAATCGACCGTCCGCATCCAACCCGACATGCGCATTGCCCGGGTTGCCATTGATGGTGCGCGCAGGACCTCGACGTGGGCAGAAGATCCACAGTCAGTGGAACTACCCTGAATCGCAGCGAACCACTCACTGAGTCGCTTGCCGGTCGCGGTGTGTCCCATCAGCACCGCGGCTTGCGCATTGACGAGGCGCACGACGCCGGATCGATCGATCAGCAACGCCGGCATCGGCAGATTGCTGATCATGTTGAGCCGAACCGCTGGGTTGTCGAAGATGCGGCGCAGGTCTATAGGCAGGCTGCCGTCTCGCTTCGAGGTGGCAGCCGGAAGTGGTCTCTTCATGCGCGATGCCTTTCGTCGCAGCCGGCCGGTCCGCCCAAGGACGCCGCGTACTGCACTGGATCGGTCGTTCGGCATGTGCAGCCCTGACAGGCCAGATGCCACCCGTCGTCCACCGAGATCGACCAATCGTCCAGTGGAGGGCGCGCGGTCCCCGTGACCGCAAGCCACGGCCAGTCTGGACGCGACACGCCTACGCCTGCCGCGCACGGCGACCACGACCTGCTGTCGCCATCCACGCATTGCAGTCGACCCCCCGGCGTCGCGCGAAGTGGACGTGCTGCATGCCTGACAAGACGATGTGCAGCATTGCGGTCGGGCGTACTGCCCTGACATCAATTCCAATCTGTGATTTGGTCGGCGAGGCCATACGCATGAGCGCCTCGAGTGGCGCAGAGCGGCACAAGCGCGGCCCAGCTTGCAAGTCGTTCCTTTTTCGACGGAGCCTACAGGAGCTGAAACATGAGCATGACCGAAACCGCCATCCTCGCAGGGGGCTGCTTCTGGGGCATGCAGGATCTGGTGCGCAAGTTGCCTGGCGTCATCGGCACGCGTGTGGGCTACAGCGGAGGCGATGTGCCCAACGCCACCTACCGCAACCATGGCTCCCATGCCGAGGCCGTGGAAGTCGTGTTCGACCCGGTCGGCATCGGCTATCGCGACCTGCTGGAGTTCTTCTTCCAGATCCACGACCCGAGCACGCTGAACCGTCAGGGCAACGATCGGGGCAGTTCCTACCGCTCGGGCATCTACTTCACGACGCCCGAGCAGCAGCGGGTCGCGCTGGACGTGATCGCCGACGTCGACGCCTCCGGGCTGTGGCCCGGCAAGGTGCAGACCGAGGTGAAGCCGGCTGGCCCGTTCTGGCAGGCCGAGCCCGAGCACCAGGACTATCTGGTCCGGCATCCCCACGGCTACACCTGCCACTACCCGCGTGCCAACTGGAAGCTGCCCAAGCGCGGATCCGCCACGACCTGAGCGGGTCGCGCCATTTGTTGTTTCAGGCCACATGCTCTCGACATCAAAGGACTCCATGAACCGCAATGAATTTCCCGTCAAGGCCCCGGAGCTGCGAGTTCCTCGGTGGATCGACACCGGCGGGCAACCGACGACCCAACCGCTGAAGCTGGCCGATCTGGGCCCCGGCTTCAAGGTGATCTACTGCTTCCAGCACTGGTGTCCGGGCTGCCACAGTCATGGGTTCCCGACGCTCGGGGTCTTGCACGAGGCGCTGTCGGGCAAGGGTTTCGGCTTTGCCGCCGTGCAGACGGTGTTCGAAGGCGCGGAGACAAACACCTTCGAGCGCCTGCGCGAGAACCAGCAGCGCTACGGGTTGACGATCCCCTTCGGGCACGACCCCGCGGTGGGCCGCTGTCCAAGCCTGATGACGGACTTCAAGACGCGCGGCACACCCTGGTTCATCGTCCTCGATCCGCTGGGCGAGGTCTTGCACAGCGACTTCCGTCTCGACGGCGAGCGGCTGATCCAGGCGTTCGGTGGCGACGACCAAGAGGCCCGGGCCGCATAGGACTCGCGCCAGGGCGCACCCAACCGGAGACATGACTTGCAAGCCGCAGTGAACCCATCGATCGAAGAGCGTTCCGACCCTGCTGCGCCGCCGCCGGCTGGTCTTGCCTTCGACAACACCTACGCGCGTGAGCTCGAGGGGTTCTACGTGCGGAGCAAGCCTGCGGGCTCGCCGGCTCCCCGTCTGCTGCAGCTCAACCCCGAACTGGCGCACGAGCTTGGCCTCGACCCGCAGGCGCTGAGCTCGCCCGCGGGCGTGTCGGTACTGGCCGGCAACGTCGTGCCGCCCGGAGCGGATCCCTTGGCGCAAGCCTACGCGGGGCATCAGTTCGGGGGCTTCTCGCCCCAGCTCGGCGACGGTCGCGCGCTGCTGCTGGGCGAACTGATCGACCGCAGTGGCCAGCGCCGCGACATCGCGTTCAAGGGTTCGGGGCGCACCGCGTTCTCGCGCCGCGGAGACGGCAAGGCCGCCGTGGGGCCGGTGCTGCGCGAGTACCTGCTGGGTGAGGCCATGCATGTGCTGGGCATCGCCACGACGCGGGCGCTGGCCGCCGTGGCCACGGGCTCCACCGTGCAGCGCGAGCAGGTGCTGCCCGGTGCCATCCTGACCCGCGTGGCCGCCAGCCACCTGCGGGTGGGTACCTTCGAGTTCTTCGCCGCGCGCGAGGACGAGGCGCTGTTGCGCCGCCTGGCCGACTACGCCATCGCGCGCCACGACCCGCAGCTCGTCGGCATGCCTGATCGCTACCTGGGTTTCCTGCAGGCCGTGGTCGAACGCCAGGCCGCGCTGGTTGCGCGCTGGATGGGCATTGGTTTCATCCACGGCGTGATGAACACCGACAACATGACCATCTCGGGCGAAACCATCGACTACGGTCCCTGCGCCTTCATGGAGCACTTCGATCCCGAGGCCGTGTTCAGCTCGATCGACACCGGTGGCCGGTATGCCTTCGGAAATCAGCCCAAGATCGCCCAGTGGAACCTGGCGCGCTTTGCCGAAACCCTGCTGCCGCTGATCGCTCCGGACGGCGACACCGCGCGCGCCGTGGAGGCCGCCACCGAGATCGTCAACGGCTTTGCCAAGCGCTTCGACGCGGACTGGACCCAGGTGCTGCGCGCCAAGCTCGGCCTGGACGGCACCGACAAGGCCGACCGCGTGCTGGCGGACGACTACCTGGCGCTGCTACAGGCGCACCGCATCGACTTCACGCTGGGTTTTCGGCGCCTGAACGATGCTGCGCGGGGCGACAGCACGGCCCTGCGCACGCTGTTCGGCAAGTCCGCTGCGGCGCTGGAGCCTTGGCTCGACCGCTGGCAGGTGCGCCTGGGCAGCGTCGGCCAGGGTGCGGGTACGAGCACGGCCGGGGCCGAAAGGCTGGCCGCCATGCGCCGCGCCAACCCGATCTACATCCCGCGCAACCATCAGGTCGAGGCTGCACTGACTGCCGCAACAGCCGACGACGATTTGGCGCCGTTCGAGACGCTGCTGTCGGTCTTGCGGCAACCATTCGATGAGCGTGAGTCCGATCAGGTCTTTTCCGAACCCGCACCTGCTCAACAAACAGCCTCCTACCGTACTTTCTGTGGCACCTGAAACAGGCTGCCGCCACCGAGATCAGTCCCCAACCAAGGTTTGACAATGGCAAACGACACTGCCCCGCACGCCGGGATCATGGACGAAGCTGCGCCCGAGCTGGGTGTGACCCAGTGGATCGGCCCCTCCGGCCAGCCGCTGGCCGCGTACGGCCTGGACAAGATGCCTGGCGCCTACAAGCTGATCTTCTGCTTTCAGGACGCCTGCCCCGGCTGCCACCTGACGGGGTTTCCGGCGCTGGCGCAGCTGGTACAGACCTTCAGGGGCTCGTCGTTCATCAGCTTTGCCGCCGTGCAGACGGTGTTCGAGGACTTCGAATCCAACACCTTCGAGCGCATGGTGGCGGCGCAGAGCAAGTATGCGTTGCCCATCCCGTTCGGCCACGACGCCGGTGAGGGACGCGAGGGAGCCGGCTCGGTGCTGATGCAGCGCTATCGCAACGGCGGCACGCCCTGGTTCATTCTGATCGATCCGGCCGGTGTCGTGATCTACAACCACTTCCGCGTCGACGCCGAAAAGCTCATTGCGTCGCTCAAGCGCGCCGAGGCGGCGCCACGGGCGCCGCAGCCCGATGCCGACACGCTCACCTGGCGCGGCGTGCTCGAGCTCACCCGCAAGGGCAACCCGCAGCCGCCGCGGCGCGTGGAACTCAGCGAGGCGCAATGGCGCGAACGCTTGACACCGGATCAGTTCTACGTGATGCGGGGAAAGGGTACCGAGCGGGCGCACAGCTCGTCCATGTGTCGCCTGTTCGAGCCGGGGCGCTATGCCTGCGGGAGCTGCGGCACCGAACTGTTCGACGCTTCCACCAAGTTCGACAGCAAGAGCGGCTGGCCCAGCTTCACCCAGGCGGTGGTGCCCGGCGTGGTGGCCTACCATGCCGACCACAGCCACGGCATGACGCGCGTGGAGACCACCTGCAACGTCTGCGATGCCCATCTGGGTCACGTGTTTCCGGACGGGCCGGCGCCCAGCGGGCTGCGCTACTGCATCAACGCCTTGTCTCTGAACAAGGTCGGGAGCTGAGGCCGTGGCCACGGGCTGCAACACCCCCAGGTCGACGCCAGCTTCATGAGCAGCAGCAAGGTGGAATTTGCCGGCACCCGTGGCAATCGACTGGCCGGCGTCATGGAGTTGCCGGACCAGGCGGCGCCGCGTGCCTTTGCCGTCTTTGCACATTGCTTCGCCTGTGGCAAGAACTCGCTGGCCGCGACCAAGATCAGCCGGGCTTTGGCGTCGCGAGGCATCGCGACGCTGCGCTTCGACTTCACGGGTTTGGGCGACAGCGAAGGTGAACTCGGCCAGGCCGGCATCACGGCCAATGTCGAGGACCTGGTCGCCGCGGTGCACCGGATGGGCGCCACGCAGGGCCAGCCGAGCCTGCTGGTCGGGCACAGCCTGGGTGGCACGGCGGCGCTGCTGGCCGCGCGGCAGCTGCCGCAGGTCAAGGCCGTGTGCACCATCGGCGCGCCGGCCACGGCCAAGCACCTGTTGCGGCAATTCAAGGGCGCGATGGTGGACGCGCAAGGCGACTGGCAAGTGAAGCTCGGTGGGCGCGACCTTTCCCTCAGTGCCGAGTTCATCGGCGAACTGAGCAACCATGCCAGCGATGCCGCGGCATCGGCGGGTCTCGGCCGCGCCCTGCTGGTGATGCACGCACCCCACGATCAGGTGGTGGGCCTCGAGCAGGCGCATGCGCTGTTCAGCGCGGCGAGCCATCCCAGGAGCTTCGTGAGTCTCGACGATGCCGATCATCTGCTGACCCGAGGCGCGGACGCCGGTTATGTGGCCGACGTCGTCAGTGCCTGGGCGGGGCGCTATGTGGATGCTGCTGTGCAGCCGCCTGTGCCGGGCCCGGCCGAGCTGCCCGGCGGGTCGGTCTGGATCGGCGAGCGCGATCATGCGTTCTGGCGCACCATGCGGGCGGGGTCCCACCTGCTGGACGCCGACGAACCGGGCGAACTGGGGGGCGGTGATCGCGGTCCCGGCCCTTACGACCTCCTCCTCATGTCGCTGGGGGCCTGCACCTCGATGACCCTGCGCGTGTACGCCAAGCGCAAAGGCTACTCGCTGCACGATGTCCAGGCCGTCCTGCGCCACGAGCGGCTGCATGCCCAGGACTGCACGGAGTGCGACGGGCGCAGCGGGCGGGTGGAGCGCATCACCCGGGAAATCACGCTGCAAGGGCCGTTGAGCGAAGAGCAGCGCAGCGACCTGCTGCGCGTGGCCGACCTGTGCCCCGTCCACCGAACGCTCGAAGGCCAGCCGGTGATCGTGACCCGGTTGAACCCAGAACGCTAGCCGTCACAACCCCACACGTTTGAGTCACCACTTCGAGTCATCCGCATGAAAGCCATCTGGAAGGACACCGTCATTGCCGACAGCGACGACATCGTCGAGGTCGAGGGTAATGCCTATTTCCCCTTGTCATCGCTGCGCCGCGAGCACGTGCTGGCCAGCGACAACCACACGACTTGCCCGTGGAAGGGGCGTGCCAGCTACTACACGCTGAAGGTCGGCGATGCGCTCAACCGCGACGCCGCGTGGTTTTACCCAGAGCCCAAGCCCGACGCCGAGGCCGTGGCCGGCCGGATGGCATTCTGGCGCGGCGTCGAGGTGCGGGCATGACCGGAACCGAGGCATTCGATACCGTCGTCATCGGTGCCGGCCAGGCCGGCCCGTTCCTGGCGGCCAAGCTGGTGGCCCAGGGTCGCCGGGTGGCGCTGATCGAATCGCGTGACCTGGGCGGCACCTGCGTCAACCGGGGCTGCACACCCACCAAGACGCTGCGCAAGTCGGCGCGCGTGGCTTACATGGCGCGCCGCGCCGCCGAGTTCGGCGTGCGCGTGGGGCCGGTCGAGGTCGACTTCGCGGCGGCCATGCAGCGCATGAAGCAGCGAGTCGACGAGTCGCGTGCAGGCTTGCAGAGCTGGCTGGGTGGTCTCGAGGGGCTGACCATCATCAAGGCCCACGGCCGCCTGGCCGGCCGAAACGAGGCCGGGTTTGTGGTCGAGGCCGACCAGCGGCGGCTCGCCGCGCCGAAGGTGGTGCTCAACACGGGCACGCGCCCGTACCTGCCGCCCATTGCCGGCCTGCTCGACAACCCGCACCTGGACAACGAAGGCCTGCTGGCGCTGCGTGAACTGCCGCGCAAGCTGGTCATCATCGGCGGCGGCTACATCAGCCTGGAGATGGGGCAGATCTTTCGCCGCCTGGGCAGCAAGGTGGCCATCATCGAAACCGGCCCGCGCCTGACGATGCGCGAAGACGAAGACGTCTCGCAGGCCGTCACCGCGATGCTGCGCGCCGAAGGCATCGATGTCTTCACCGGGCTGGACATCCAGCGCGTGAGCCCGGGCCAGTTCGCCGGCGGCAGCTGCGTCGAGCTGGCCGATGGCCGCATCATCGGCGGCAGCCACCTGCTGGTGGCCACCGGCCGGGTGCCCAACACCGACGACCTGGGGCTGCACAGCGTGGGGCTCAAGCCCAACATGCGCGGCTACATCGCGACCAACGAGCGCCTGGAAACCGATGTGCCAGGCATCTGGGCGCTGGGCGACATCAACCAGCGCGGGGCGTTCACGCACACCAGCTACCACGACCACGAGATCCTGGCGGCCAACCTGGCCGGCGGCCAGCGCAGCGCCGATGATCGCACCGCCGTCTACGCGATGTTCACCGACCCACCGCTGGCCCACGTGGGCCTGTACGAGGCCGAGGCACGGCGCCTGGTGGCGCAGGGGCGGCGCATCTCGCAGGCGGTGCATGCCATGGAGCAGGTGAGTCGGGCCAAAGAGGAAAGCGAAACCATCGGCACCATCAAGCTGCTGATCGACGAGGACAGCGGTCACTTCCTGGGCGCCACGATGCTGGGCATCCAGGCCGACGAAATCATCCAGGCCATCAGCCTGGTGATGGCCAGCGGCGGCACCTGGCAAGCGGTGCGCGAGGCGTTGCCCGTGCATCCCACGGTGACCGAGTTCCTGCCCACCATCATCGATCGGCGCAAGCCCCTCCAAGCCAACTAACGCCCCACAGTTCCCAGCCATGCCCATCAACCGATCCTTCGGTGGCCGCAACCGCGGCGTCGACAACCATGGAGGCCGACTGCCGCCCGGCCAGTCGCTGACCGATGGTTTTCCGGTCCTCACCGCTGGGCCCGCGCCGCGCCCGCCCAGCCTCGCCGATTGGGGCCTCACGTTGAAGGTCGGGCCCAAGCCGCTGCGCACCTGGACCTGGGCGGAATTCAACGCTCTGCCGCAGACCGAGATCGTGGTGGACATCCATTGCGTGACCACCTGGTCCAAGTTCGACACCCGCTGGCGCGGCGTGACCGTGGACGCCTTGCTGGCTGCCGCGGGCGTGCAGCCGCCCACGCCCTGGATCCTGGCGCACTCGCTGGACGGCTACAGCACCAATGTGCCGCTGGCCGACCTGGCGGGCGGGCGTGCCTTGGTGGCGACGCACTTCGACGACAAGCCCCTGGCGCACGAACATGGTGGGCCGGCCCGCCTGCTGGTGCCGCACCTGTACTTCTGGAAGTCGGCCAAGTGGGTGAATGCACTGCAGTTCACCAAGGCCGACGAGGCGGGTTTCTGGGAGCTGCGCGGCTATCACATGCGCGGCGACCCGTTCAAGGAAGAGCGCTATGGCTGATGCGGGCGATGAAGCTTCGCATCGCCTGAGTTGGCAGCCCGCCCGCATCGAAGCGCTCGAACCCCTGAGTCCCACCATCCGCCGCGTGGTGCTGCGCCCGCAGCGCTGGTGGCGCCCGCTGGCTGGGCAGCACCTGGACGTGCGGCTCACCGCCGAAGACGGCTACCAGGCGCAGCGCAGCTATTCGTTGCTCTCGCCCCCCGAGCGCGATGGCGTGTACGAGCTCGGCGTCGAGCGCCTGGCCGAAGGCGAGGTCTCGCCGTGGTTCCACGACGCCGCCCAGGTGGGCGAGTCGCTCGAGATCCTCGGCCCGGTCGGCGGACACTTCGTCTGGCGCGTGCAGGACGGGCGCCCCACGCTGCTGATCGGTGGCGGCTCGGGCGTCGTGCCGCTGCTGGCGATGGCCGCGCACCGCGTGCAGTCGCGCGGCGCCGCGCCCATGGTGCTCGTGGTGGCCGCGCGTACCATGGCCGACGTGTTGCTGTGGCCTGAGTTGCAGCGCTGGGAAGCCCACAACAGCGGCTTCCAGAGCCGCCTGGCCCTGTCGCGCGAGTCGGTGGTCGAGCGGGCCCAGGACCATGCCGGTCGAATCCGCGAGGTCGATCTGGCCGCCGCCTTGCAACACCTGGGCGACAGTTCCACGCAGTCGGCGTCGGTCTACGTCTGCGGCAGCAATGCCTTCGTCGAGAGCGCGATCACCATGCTGCGCGCCTTGCAGGTGCCCGACCAGGCGATCCGCACCGAACGCTTTGGCGGCTGAGCCCGTCGTTTTCCGGAGTTTTCCCAGATGTCGATCCTTTCCCGGGAGCAGATCCTCGCCCAGCGCTATCGCAGCGTGCGCCAGCGCACCGAGCGGCTGTGCGCGCCGCTGTCCATCGAGGACCATGTGCCCCAGCCGACCCCCGAGGTGAGCCCACCCAAGTGGCATCTTGGACACACCGCCTGGTTCGTCGAACACTTCGTGTTGCTGCCCCATCGCCCGGGTTACGCGGTCTTCGATGCGCACCATGACTTCCTGTTCAACAGCTACTACGAGTCGGTGGGTGTGCGGGTGGCGCGCACGCAGCGCGGGCATCTGAGCCGCCCGACGGTGGCCGAAGTGCTGGCCTACCGGGCGCATGTGGATGCGGCCATGGGCGAGTTGCTGTCTCAGCCGCTGGAGCCCGAGGTGGCCGATCTGGTGGAGCTGGGCCTGCAGCACGAGCAGCAGCACCAGGAGTTGCTGGTCACGGACATCAAGTTCATCCTCGGTGTCAATGCACGGCCCGCGCTGTATGACCCACAGGGCCGCAGTGCACTCGACCTGACGGCCGAGCACGACGGCACCTGCCCACCGTTGGATGAGTGGATCGACGTAGCCGGCGGCACGATCGAAGTCGGCCACACCGGCCGCGGCTTTGCTTTCGACAACGAGTCGCCGCGCCACACCGTGCTGGTGGGCGCCACGCAGTTGCGCCTGGCGCTGGTCACCAACCAGGAATACCTGGACTTCATGGCCGACGGCGGCTACGAGCGCCACGAGCTGTGGCATGCCGAAGGTTGGGACTGGGTGCGCACGCTGAGCCACAAGGCACCCCTGTACTGGCACCCCGACGGCAGCGGCCGCTGGCAGCACTTCACGCTCGGTGGTGTGCAGCCGCTGGAGAGGAGCACGGCGCCGGTCAGCCATGTCAGCTACTACGAAGCCTTTGCCTTCTGCCAGTGGGCCGGCTGGCGGCTGCCGACAGAGTTCGAATGGGAGGCAGGCGCTGCGCACCTGGCCTGGGGCCGCCGCTGGGAATGGACGCAAAGCGCCTACCAGCCCTACCCGGGGTTTCGCCGCAGTGCGGGTGCCGTCGGTGAATACAACGGCAAGTTCATGGTCGACCAGCAGGTGCTGCGTGGAGCCTCGTTCGCCACGCCACCGGGTCATGCGCGCCTGACCTATCGCAACTTCCTCAAGACGCCGCAGCGCTGGCAGTTCACCGGCATCCGACCGGCACGCGACGTGCGGGATCAGGGCCACGAATGACCGACGAACAAACCTTGGCGCAGCATGTGCTGCAGGGGCTGAGCGCGCCGCAAAAGGCGCTGTCCTCGGCCTGGTTCTATGACGACGCGGGTTCGCGCATCTTCCAGCGCATCATGGCCCTGCCCGGGTACTACCTCACCCGCGTCGAGCACGACCTGCTGCGCCAGCGCGCCGACGAGCTGGCACAGCGGATCGGCGCGGACCATCATCCGCTCGAGCTGATCGAGCTGGGCAGCGGCGACGGCGAGAAGACCCTGACCCTGTGCCGGGCGCTTCACGACCAAGGCGTGGACTTCATCTACCGGCCGATGGACGTGTCGACGCATGCGCTGGCCGAACTCGCCCAGCGCTTCGAGCGACACCTTCCCCGGACTGCGTTCGAGCCCATGTTGGCCGACTACTTCGAGCATTGGCCCACCACCTCGCCGAATCGACGCCAGGTGGCCATGCTGCTGGGCAGCAACCTGGGCAACCTGGAAGAGGGCAGTGCCGTGGCCTTGCTGCAGCGCATCCGCGAGCGCCTGCGTGGGAGCGATGTCCTGCTGCTCGGTCTGGACCTGATGAAGGACCCGCACGTCATCCAGGCCGCCTACGACGATCCCCAGGGCGTCACCGCACAGTTCAACCTGAACCTGCTGCGCAGGCTCAACCGCGAGCTGGGCATGAACTTCGACCTGGAGGCCTTCACTCACTTCGCCAGCTACTGCCCGCTGCAAGGCGTTGCACGCAGCTTCCTGGTCAGCAGCGTGCAGCAAGTGGTCGCCTCCAAAGTGCTGGACCGCGAGTTCGAATTCGCGGCCGGTGAGACGCTCTACACCGAGCAGTCGCAGAAGTACTCGCCGCGGAGCATCGAGCGGCTGGCGCGACTCAGCGGTTTCGACAGTACCCAGCTGCTCACCGACGAGCGCCGCGGGTATGCGCTGGCGGTCTGGCGTTGTCCTGCCGATCCGCAATGAAGCCTTCACAAGCCTGGCGCTACCGCGAGCCGGCCGGCGTCATCGACTTCGACCTGTATTCGATTGATCCAAGGAGCACACCTCCATGACCGACAAGACCCATCTGAAGACCACCATGCTGGCGCTGCGCGCGGAACAGCTTCGCTTTGCCGAACAGTCCTATGCCCGGTACCTGGCCGGTGCGGCAGGCCGCGGCGACGAGGGCGGCGAGGCCGGCGCCTCGTCTCAAGCGCACAACAGCGCTGTGCTGGCGCAGTCGTTCGAGTGCCCGATCCACACCCACGAGCACGCGCTGGCCACGCTTGGCCGCATCGACTTCGGGCCGAAGGACGAAGTGACCGAAGGCGCCGCGGTCAACATCGGTGGCCGCTGGTTCGTCATCGGCGTGGCGACCGATGCCTTCGAGTGCGACGGCCGCACGTTCATGGGCATCTCGGCGGAAGCGCCCATCTACCAGGCGATTGCCGGCGCCGGCGCCGGTGACCAGATCGAGTTTCGCGGCCGAACGCTGTCGGTCGACGAAGTGCTGTGATGGTCGAGCAGCGCGCGGCGGGTGCGCTCGGACTGCGCGGGCTGACCACCCGCTTTGCAGCCGGCGGCCGTGTCGAAGCCATCGTGCTCAGGCCGCAGCGGCGCGCGCAAGCCGTCTTCGTCGACGAGGTGCGGGCCGAGCCTGGCCGAGGCCTGATCGGCGACCACCGCGGGCAGCGGCTGGCTGAAACCGAGGCCCAACGCCACCGCGAGCTCACGCTGATCCAGCACGAACACCTGCCGCTGATCGGCGCCTGGACCTTGCAGCAGGCCGTCGACGCGCGGCGGCTGCGGCGCAACCTGGTGATCTCCGGCCTGAATCTGGCTGCCATGCATTCGCCGTTTGCCGACCAGGTGCTGGTGTGGCGCGTGGGGCCGGAAGTCTGCATCGAGGTCACCGGATCCTGCCCGCCGTGCTCACGCATGGAGACCGAGCTGGGTCTGGGTGGATACAACGCGCTGCGCGGCCACGGTGGGTTGACCGCGCGCGTGACCACAGGCGGATTGATCCGGGTCGGTGCTGTCGTCGAGCTCGAACGGGTGGAGGCCGCGCGAGACAGTCACCAGACGTAGGAAGGGCCGCAGGTCTTGCCTGCGGCCTGACGGGGCAGCGGGATGCCCCTTCCCTGCGATGGCCTGCTGGCCTGAGGGACGGGCCGTACCCCTGGTCGGCTGCTTGCTCCGCGCTGCCGGTCGAGATCGCGCGATCCGGCCCACCCCAGGCCATGCGGCAGGCGATGCAAGGGCTGGATCGGCCCGAGCCATCGGCAGCCTGGTCGGTGCTGATCGACCCGTCCGCACGCGACCCGGCCCAGAAACCGGCGTCGCAGCCGGCATCGGCAGCGAATCCGCTTGCCGACCCAAGCAGCGCGGGCGCCAGCGTGCCGGCAGCAACGAAGTTCACGCGCGCGCCGGGGTTCATGGCTTTGCCACGCCGGCCGGCAGACACCGCCTGCGGATATGCGAACGAGACGGCGCGGCAGACGCTGCAGGCTGGCTTCATGCTCCGGTGCGCGCCCGGCGTGGGCAGCCCGGCCGGCGAGCGCTGCTTGGGCGGCTCTCACTGGGTCGCCGCGAAGCCGGCAGCGTCGGCGGCGCCTACACTTCCGAGGCCATGAAGCCGAAAACGCTGGACCCGAAGAATCCAACGGTGGCCCCCCGTGGCAGCCCGCTGCGCGTGATGATCGTCGACGACAGCTACCTCATCCGCGAGGGCCTTACGCAGTTGCTCGCACTCGCGCCGCAACTGGCGGTGGTCGGGCGCTTCGACGAGGCCCAGGCCATGCTGGAGCGGGTCGCGAACGATCCACCCGATGTCGTGGTGCTCGACATCCGCCTGCCGCCGAGCTTCACCGACGAGGGTCTTCGTGCGGCCGAAGTCCTGCGAGCCAGGCATCCCGACGTCGGTGTCGTCGTGCTCAGCCAGCACGGCAGCGCACACTCGGCGGCGCGCGTGCTGGCCGGCGGCTCCCTCGGGCGCGGCTACCTGCTGAAGGACCGCATCCACGACCTGGACCATCTGGTCTCGACGATCGAAGGGGTGGCCGCCGGCGAGTGCCGCATCGATCCGCAACTGGTGGACGGTCTGCTGGTTCACCGGGCCCGTCCGCGTGCGCCGCTCGAGGCGCTCACGCCCCGCCAGCGCGAGATCCTCGCCGTCGTGGCGGCAGGTCGCAGCAACCTGGCCATCGCGCGCCACTTCGGCGTCACGCAGCGAGCGGTCGAGAAACACGTCAACGAGATCTTCGGCCGTCTGGGCATCGCCAACGATGAATCGATCAGCCGCCGCGTGCACGCGACGCTGCTGTTCCTGGCCGAAGACGACGCACCATGACCGTCTTGCGCGTCGCCTGGTCGCCCCTGTGGTTGCCCGGCATCGCGTTGGCGACGGCGACTTTGCTTTTCGCCACCGAGGTGCCGAGCCCGGCGCGCTGGATCAATGCGGGGCTGGCTGCGGTCGGCGTGCTGCTGACCTGGATGGTGGCGATCGCCGTTCGCACGCGCTACCCGCAGCGTCCGATGGCCACGCTGCTGTTCATGCTGACCGCGCTGCTGGCGATCCACCCGGCGTTGGGCGGATCGTCCAACCCCTATCTGTTCACGCTGGCCCGCGTGGCGCGCATGGCCAGCGAGCTGATGCTGGTCTGGGTGATGCTGGCCTTCCCGAGCGGCCGCCTCGGCACGCGCCTGGACCGCGGACTGCTGGGGGTGATGGCGGCCTGCGTGCTGCTGCTGTGGTTGCCGATCAACTTCTTCACGCCGCTGATCCCCATCGGCGGACCGGTGCTGGCCTGCGATGGCGAGTGCCCCCGCAACGTGCTCTTCGTGAGCGACCGGCCTGAACTCGCCAGCGCGCTCGTCGTCGCGTTCCGGGCTGCGGCCGTGCTGCTGCTGCTGGGCGCGGTGGCGCGGCTCGTGCAGCGGCTGCGACTGGCATCGCCGCTGATGCGGCGCATGCTGGCTCCGGTGCTCATCGTCTTCGTGCTGCGCATGCTGAGCCTCGCCATCGTTGTGGCCACCGTGCGCCTTTCCTGGCTGCCGGTGTTGCTGACGGCTGCCGTGCCGGCCGCGATTGGCTGGGGCCTGCTGGCCGGGCGACTGTGGATCGCGCGCACGCTGCAGGAACTGGTCAGCGGGCTGCGCAGCACGCCGTCGCGCGAGACCTTGCAGCCGTTGACGGCCCGCGCGCTCGGCGACCCCACGCTGCAGGTCGGCTACTGGCGCCCCGAAACGTCATGCTGGGTCGATGGCCATGGGCGCGAGCTGCGCCTGCCGGAAGCCGGCAATACCCGGCGCGCGACGCAGATGATCACCGGCCAGCGTGGCGAAGCGGCGGCCGTCCTCATCCACGACGCCGCGCTCCTCGAGGTACCGTCGCTGGTGGAGTCGGTCGCGGCCAGCATGCGCGTGGCGCTGACCAGCCACCAGTTCGAGGCCGCCCTGCGCTCGACCCGCCGGGAGGCCGCCCAGGCAGCGGCAACCGAGCGTGAACGCCTGGAACGCGACCTGCATGACGGAGCGCAACAACGGCTGCTGGCGCTGCGCATGAAGCTCACGGTCGTCCAGCGTCTGCTCGATTCCGATCCGACACGTGGCGCTCAACTCCTGAGCGAAACCGGCCCCGACATCGATGCCGCCCTGCATGAGCTGCGCGAACTGGCGCATGGCATCGCGCCGGGGCTGCTGCTGCAGGAGGGGCTGGCTCCGGCGCTTGCGCAACTGGCCCATCGGTCGTCGCGCCCGGTGATCGTGAACATCGAGCCGGTCCAACGGCTGGACGGCGCCGTCGAGCAGGCGGTCTACTACTGTTGCGCCGAGGCCCTGCAGAACGCGGCCAAGCACGCTGGAGACCGCGCACGGATCGAATTGACGCTGAGGGTCCACGGCCAGGAGCTGGTTTTCAGCGTCAGCGATGACGGTCCCGGACTTGGGCAGGACCCGGCGGCCGGCGGCCACGGCCTCTTCAACATGCGCAGGCGCATGGCCGATGTAGGTGGAAGCCTGGTCATCGAGAGTCGACGCGGCGGCGGGGTGTTGGTCGAGGGCGCCGTGTCGCTCGGTTCATCCACGCGTGAATCACCCGGGTGATGGCCGGACTTCCCGCGTCGCGGGCAATGCGATGACCTGTGCGTCGACGTTTGCATCAACCTGTCGCGCCTTGAGCGCGCGCGTTCAAGACGTTCGGCCTGCGTCGTCGGCGCTGATGCTGTTAGGCACACGATGAGACCTTGCGCAAGCCGGGCCAAGCTTTCCGATCAAATCAATGGAGTTTCCGGTTAGCCGACCGTCGTGAGCGACGCTTGATGGCCGGGCACTGACGTACGGCCTTCGCATCCGAGTGTTCGCTTTACGCGCATCGTGTGCGTTCGGAGCGCAGCGTGAGGAGTGCCTGTGTGGTACGCGTCGAAGTTCGAGGTGCATCGACTGAACCCATCTACCTACGAGCTTCTTCAGCAACCAGAGCAACATCTGAATGCACATCGACCCGCATGGCGTCGAGGTCGATGATTGCATCTGCCATCGCCGCGAGGTGCGGGGTCTGGGTGATGAAGAACTCCTGCCGGTAGCCGCCGAGCCGAAGGACCTCGCGCTTCATCGCCATGAACATGCGCTTGTGTTCTGGATCGAGTGGCCCATCGGCCTCGTCGGAGAAGAGCGTATCGAATCGCCGTCCGGTGTTCTGGGCCAGGTACAGGGCGATCGCGCGCGTCAGGCAGGCGTCGATGAAGGTTCGCTCACCACCGCTCATCAGGCTGAGGCTCTTGCCACCGCGCGCGTCAGGGCTCATCGTCCCGGATCCCGGCGTGTTATGCCGCATCGCTTCGCAGGTACCTGCGGCGCAGTTGCAGGGGCCGGGACGCCTGCCGGATCGCGCACTCGGCATATCCGGGTTCTCGGCATAGTGGATCAACGAGTGCTTGGTGCGGGCCGTGGCGCTGTATTTGGCGCAGAACACCGGCCGGCGCTACGACACCCTGTTCTCCGACGAGGCCGACGGACCGCTGGACCCGGAGCGCAAGCGCATGTTCATGGCGATGAAGCGGCGTGTGCTGGAACTGGGTGGCTACGCGCGGGAATTCTTCGTGTCGCAGACTCCGGAGCTGACAGCGATGGCGGATGCGGTGATCGATCTCGAGTCGATGACTGCGCCTGGATGCTTGGCCTGATCGTCTGGTTCCCCACCGCAGCACATGCAACACAGCGAAGCGTTCCTGTCTGCGGGCGTTCGCCGCGCATGAACCAAGTGGCCGCTCTCCCCCCTATCGGATGGCGCAGGTTCAGGCGTTGTACCGGCGCATGACGGCGGTGGCTAGCGGCTGCATGGCGGCCAGTGACTGAGCCTCGCCATCCCCGGGCCGTGGTCTCCGGGCAGCGACCCGGGGTCGCCGACGATCTGCACTAGACCGGAGGCGCGCCTGGACGCATCCCGATGGACGGAGCGACATGCTTGCCGTCCTGCGGTTGTTCGGCCATCGGTCGCGATGGCGGAGCGGCCTCAGCGGCAGTGCCCGCAGCAGGAGCCGCCTTGGGATGCAGGGTCAACCTGTGCCGCCTCAGCCCGAACCGGCGTGTAGCCCGCCTCGGCGATGGCGTCCTGCAGCTGCTGCGCATCGGCCTCGGTCGGCTCGACCAGCACCAGATGCTTTGGCAGGTCGATCGTGACCTTGACTCCCCGGTCCGCTGACTTCAGCGCCTTGGTGATCGTGCTGGCGCAGTGGCCGCAGGTCATGTCCTGGACTTCGAATGCAATCATGGGGTGCTCCTTCTGCTGGTTGGGATGCCTGACTTTCAGGCTTGCCCTCGTGGGAAGGTCAAGCCAGCCATCCACAAGACCTCACCTGCAGGTCGGGATCGACAGCGCAGCCGGTTGACATTCCCATGATGGGAAGGCTGAAGCTCCTGCGGCATCAACCGACTGCGGACCCGATACGGTCCGGAAGGACCGATCCCATGAGCACCCTCGCAAGCGCAACGCCCACGCTGGACTTCAAACTGCCGATCGAAGGCATGACCTGCGCGTCCTGTGTATTGCGCGTCGAGAAGGCGCTCGCGACGCTGCCCGGCGTGGAGAGCGCCGCCGTCAACCTGGCCACCGAGCAAGCGACGGTCCGCGCCAGGGACGGGGTGGCGGGCAACGCCCTGGTGTCTGCTGTGACCGCAGCCGTGCGCCGGGCCGGCTACGACGTGCCGACGCATCGTGTCGAGCTGCAAGTCGACGGGATGACCTGCGCCTCCTGCGTCGCGCGGGTCGAGAAGGCGTTGCTGAAGGTGCCGGGCGTGACGACCGCGTCGGTGAACCTCGCCACCGAGAAGGCCAGCGTCGGGGCGCTGGGCAGTGTGTCCTTCGCTACGCTCGCTGCGGCGATCGACAAGGCCGGCTACGCGGCCAGTCCGGTGGTGGACGCCGCAGCACCCAAGCCAGCGCGCCGCCTGCCTGAGTGGTGGCCCGTGGCAGTGGCCTCGGTGCTGACGCTGCCGCTGGTGCTGCCGATGCTGCTGCAGCTGTTCGGCATTCACTGGATGCCAGACGGCTGGGTGCAGCTGGTACTGGCCACGCCGGTGCAGTTCTGGCTCGGTGCGCGCTTCTACCGCGCCGGCTGGAAGGCGCTGAAGGCCCGTGCCGGCAACATGGACCTGCTGGTCGCGCTGGGCACCAGCGCGGCCTACGGGCTGTCGGTCTACTTGCTGTTCAAGCACGCAGCGCACGGCATGCCGCACCTCTACTTCGAGGCCTCGGCGGCCGTCATCACGCTGGTGCTGCTGGGCAAGTGGCTCGAGGCGCGCGCCAAGCGGCAAACGGCGGATGCGATCCGTGCGCTGAACGCGCTGCGTCCGACGGTCGCCCGCGTGCTGGTCGAGGGGGCCGAGATCTCGACACCGGTCGAGCAGGTGGCGGTGGGTGACATCGTCGTGATCCGCCCGGGCGAGCGTGTGCCCGTCGATGGCCAGGTCATCGACGGCCGCAGCCACGTCAACGAGTCGCTGATCACCGGGGAGAGCCTGCCGGTGGCCAAGGCCGTGGGTGAAACGGTCACCGGCGGTTCAGTCAACGAGGAAGGTGTGCTGCAGGTGCGCACCGGCGCGATCGGCGCCGAGACCACGCTGGCCCGCATCATCCGCATGGTCGAGTCGGCCCAGGCGGCCAAGGCGCCGATCCAGCGCATCGTCGACCGCGTCAGCGCGGTCTTCGTGCCCGTGGTGCTGGGCATCGCGGTGCTGACCTTCTTCGGCTGGCTGGCCTGGAGCGGAGATTGGGAGCAGGCGCTGATCAGTGCGGTGGCGGTGCTGGTGATCGCCTGTCCCTGTGCGCTGGGCCTCGCAACGCCGACCGCGATCATGGCCGGCACCGGCGTGGCAGCGCGCCGCGGCATCCTGATCAAGGACGCTGAGGCGCTGGAAGTGGCGCACTCGGTCACCACGGTGGCCTTCGACAAGACAGGCACGCTCACCGAAGGCAAGCCGTCGCTGGTGGCGGTCGAGGCAGGCCTGGACGCACAGGTCGGCCAGGTGCTGACGCAGGCCGCCGCGCTGCAGCAGGGCAGCGACCACCCGCTGGCCCATGCCGTCATGGAGAAGGCCAAGGCCGAAGGCATCGCCGTGCCCGCGGCGCGCGACGCCCGCGCGCTGCCGGGCCGCGGCGTGGAGGCGGTGGTCGATGGCCAGCGCCTGCTGCTCGGCAGCACGCGGCTCATGAACGAGTCGGGCGCACAGCCGGGCGCGCTGCTGATGACCGCCCAGCGCCTCGAGGGCGAGGGGCGCAGCATCTCGTGGCTGCTGGCGCCGACGGAAGGAGCCGCTACAGGCGACGCTCCAGGAGCCCGCGTGCTCGGGCTGCTGGCCTTCGGCGACACCATCAAGCCGGCGTCCCAGGCGGCCGTCGCGCGCCTGCGCGCGCTGGGGATCCGCACGGTGATGCTGACCGGAGACAACCACGGCAGCGCCCAGGCGGTGGCGCGCGAACTCGGCATAGACGAGGTGCGTGCCGAACTGCTGCCGGGCGGCAAGGCCGAGATCGTGCAGCAACTGCGGAACCAGGGCCAAGTGGTCGCGATGGTCGGCGATGGCCTGAACGACGCGCCTTCGCTGGTGGCCGCCGACGTGGGTCTGTCGATGTCCACCGGCACCGATGTCGCGATGGAGGCCGCCGGCATCACGCTGATGCGCGGCGACCCGCGCCTCGTGGCCGACGCCTTCGACGTCTCGCGCCGCACCTATTCGAAGATCCAGCAAGGGCTGTTCTGGGCCTTCGCGTACAACGTGCTCGGCATTCCGCTGGCGGCCTTCGGCCTGCTGAGCCCGGTGATCGCCGGTGCGGCCATGGCGTTCAGCAGCGTCAGCGTGGTCGCGAATGCGCTGACCCTGCGTCGCTGGCGCAGCGCAGCAACGGAATGATCGAACTGTCTCGAGGAACAAAGGCCATGGGTATGAACATCGGACAAGCTGCCGGCGCCACCGGCCTTTCGGCAAAGATGATCCGGCACTACGAGAGCATCGGGCTGCTGCCTGCGTCCACCCGCACGGATGCGGGCTACCGCCAATACAGCGAACGCGACGTGAACATGCTGCGCTTCATCCGCCACTCGCGCGACCTGGGCTTCTCGCTGGAACAGATCCGCGAATTGCTGGACCTGTGGCAGAACCGCAAGCGGTCCAGCCGGCAGGTCAAGTCCCTGGCCGAGGCACACATCGCGGAACTCGATGCAAAGCTCGCAGAGCTGCAATCGATGCGAGCGGCGCTGGCGCATCTGGTCCACGGCTGCCACGGCGACGATCGACCGGATTGCCCGATCATCGACACGCTGGAGGCGACAGGCCCGGTACTGGCCGGCGCTCCCGCCGATCATTCGCGCGGCGCGGTCGCTCAGCGGCAGCGGGCAGCCTCATTCCGGACCGGAGCGCGCACATTGCCCCGCTGAAGCCTGAGCGTCGTCAACCCGGTTTCGATACACTGGTGGTATGCAACGGGTGTTTCGCGCCTTCCTTGTCTGGGTCATGGTGATCGCCATGCCTGTGCAGGGCATGGCTGCGTCCGTGATGTTGTTCTGCGGGCCGAGCCATGAGCGGATGATGCAAGGGCTGGTGGTTGACGCACCAGCATCGCCTTCCAGTCATGCCGCCAAGCCTGGGCACGAACCGGCGGCCACGGGTCATGGCGTGCATGACCACGCGGTGCCGGAGCACCCAGTCGCCGACGAACCCGCCACGGGTGCCGATGGCAACGACGTGACGGGCCTGTTCCCGCACCACGGCAAGTTCAGCTGCAGCGCCTGCGCCGCCTGCTGCTCTGCGCTGTGCCTGCCGACCAGCTTTGTGCTCCCGACGCCCTCGATCCCGGAGCACGTTGCGCCGATGCCGACGGTGGAACCGGTCGCATCGCACCAGCCTGACGGGCTCGACCGTCCGCCTCGAACCGTCCTCGCCTGATCCGGCGCGACGCGCTGGGGTGCAGCGGGTGCCTTTGAGCTCCTCCCGTCAGTTGTCCTGACGGTACCAGCCACGGTCCAACGGACCGACTCCTCGCCCCATCCGGCGGATCGCGCCAGATCCTCACCTACGCACCTGCGTGCCTTGGCCGCAGGACCGTCGTTGAAGCTCTCGCGAGGATTCCATGTTTCTGTCTCCCTTTCGCCTTGGCCGCTGTCGAGGCATTTCTCTCATTGCGCTGCTGACCGTAGCGGTGTTCGCTCAAGCCCAGCCCCAGGGCGCTCCCGCCCGCAACGAACGGGCGGACCCGCTCGATGCGCAGGTCCGCGTGCCGGCTGTCACCCACTCTTCTGCGCTGTCCAGCTATCGAAGGCTGGGCGACGACAAGCGCATCGACTGGAAGGAGGCCAATGAGGCGGTGAACCGCATCGGGGGCTGGCGCGCCTACGCACGCGAGGCGCAGCAGCCTGAGCCTGCACCCGTCGCACCGGCCGGTCGCACCACGCCCGCACCCGTACCGGCGTCGGGCGCCATGCCGGCGCACGGCGGCCACAAGATGCACTGAGGGGATGACGATGACCCGACAACCATCCCCCCCACGAGCGTTCGCCCGGGCGGTGCCGGTCCGTCTCACGGGCCTGGCTGCAGTGGTGCTCGTGCTGAGCGGCTGCGCGTCCCTGAGCCCCGACGGCGGCTTCGCTACCGTCGAGAAGGCCACCGCCGAGCGCATCGGGACCCCTGTGCAACTGGCTTGGGCCCGCCAGCCCGAAGACCTGGACCGCATCGCCCAGCGCGTGGACGAACTCCTGGGCAAGCCGCTGTCCATGAACGATGCGGTGCAGGTCGCCTTGCTGAACAACCGTGGCCTGCAGGCGGCCTACGCCGAGCTGGGCATCACCGAGGCGGAGGTCGTGCAGGCGGGCCGGTTGCCGAACCCCGGCTTCAGCTTCGGCCGCCTGACCAAGGGTGACGAGATCGAGCTCGAACGCGGTCTCCACGTCAATCTTGCCCGGCTGATCGCCATGCCGCTGGTGCAGCGCGTCGAGGCGCGCCGCCTGGAGCAGGTGCGCACCACGGTGGCGATGCAGGTGCTGTCCCTGGCAGCCGACACGCGCAAGGCCTGGGTGCAGGCGGTGGCCGCCGAGGAATCGGTGCGCTACAGCCGCCAGGTGATGCAGGCCGCGGAGGCTGGTGCCGAACTGGCGCGGCGCATGGCGCAGGTGGGCAACTTCAACAAGCTCCAGCAGGCGCGCGAGCAGGGCTTCTATGCCGATGCAGCGCTGAACCTGGCCCGTGCCGAGCAGCAGCAACGTGCGGCGCGCGAGCGCCTCACGCGCTTGCTGGGGGTGTGGGGTACGCAGACCGCTTTCAAGCTGCCAGAGCGCCTGCCTGACCTGCCCACCCAGCCGCGCGATCTGCCAGACATCGAGCGCACCGCGCTCGCCCAGCGGCTGGACGTTACCGCGGCGCGCAACGGCGCCGAGGCCACCGCCCGCAACCTGGGCCTCACTCGCACCACGCGCTTCGTCAACGTGCTGGAGCTGGGCCTGGTGCGCAACAGCAGCAACGAGTCGCCAACGCAGAAGGGCTGGGAGATCGGATTCGAGCTGCCGCTATTCGACTGGGGCGGTGCCCGGGTCGCCCGTGCAGAGGGCATCTACATGCAGTCGCTGCACCGCGCTGCGGAGACCGCGATCAATGCCCGCTCCGAGGTGCGCGAGGCATACGGCGCCTACCGTTCGGCCTGGGACATCGCGAAGCACCAGCGCGACGAGATCGTGCCGCTGAAGGCACGCATCTCGGAAGAGAACCTGCTTCGCTACAACGGCATGCTGATCGGCGTGTTCGAGTTGTTGGCCGATGCGCGTTCGCAGATAGCCAGCGTCAACGGCGCCATCGATGCGCTGCGCGATTTCTGGATCGCGCAGGCCGACCTCGACATGGCGCTCGTCGGCAAGCCCAGCCTCACGGCCGCGGCAGGCCCCGCGATGGCGGCCGGCCCGGCGGGTGACCCCGGCCACTGACGAACCGCCTTCGCCCGAATCGAACACAAGGACTGAATCCATGGTTTCCCGAAGAAGCTTTCTCAACGGTGCCGGTGTGGCGGCTGCCGCCGTGACGGCCACGGCCGTCAGCAAGGTGGCAATGGCGGCCCTGCCTGAGCCCGTCATCCAGACCAAACCCGACACGATGCCTCCGCTGGTGCCGGGCACCGGCCGGCCCTACAACCCCGTTGTCACGCTCAACGGTTGGACGCTGCCCTGGCGCATGAACAATGGCGTCAAGGAGTTCCACCTGGTGGCCGAGCCCGTGGTGCGCGAGATGGCACCCGGCTTCAAGGCCCACCTGTGGGGCTACAACGGCCAGAGTCCCGGCCCGACCATCGAGGTGGTGGAGGGCGACCGCGTGCGGCTGTTCGTCACCAACAAGCTCGGCGAACTCACCAGCATCCACTGGCACGGCCAGCGCCTGCCCAACGGCATGGACGGCGTGACCGGCCTGAACCAGCCCGGGATCCCACCCGGCAAGACCTACGTCTATGAGTTCGTGGCGCGCCGACCCGGCACATTCATGTACCACCCGCATGCCGACGAGATGGTGCAGATGGCGATGGGGATGATGGGCTTCTGGGTCACGCATCCGAAGACCAAGCACCCGCTGATCGACGAGGTCGACCGCGACTTCTGCTTCCTGCTGAACGCCTACGACATAGATCCGGGCAGCGCGACGCCGAAGATCATGACGATGCTCGACTTCAACCTGTGGAGCTGGAACAGCCGCATCTTCCCCGGCATCGACCCAGTCGTGGTTCGGCACATGGACAAGGTGCGCATCCGGGTGGGCAACCTGACGATGACCAACCACCCGATCCACCTGCATGGCCACGAGTTCCTGATCACCGGCACCGACGGCGGCCCCACGCCGAAGAGCACGCGCCAGTACGAGGTGACGGCCGACATCGCCGTGGGCCAGATGCGGCAGATGGACTTCCTGGCCGACGAGGAGGGCGACTGGGCCTTCCATTGCCACAAGAGCCACCACACGATGAACGCGATGGGGCACGGCGTTCCGACGATGATCGGCGTCGACCACCGCGGCGTGGCGCGCCAGATCACCAAGCTCATCCCCGACTACATGGTGATGGGCGAGCGCGGCATGAAGGACATGACCGAGATGGAGATGCCGCTCCCGGACAACACCGCGCCGATGATGGCCGGGCAGGGGCCGTTCGGCGCTGTCGGCATGGGCGGCATGTTCAGCGTCGTCAAGGTGCGCAAAGAACAGAAGCGCGGCGACTACAGCGACCCGGGCTGGTACCAGCACCCGCCGGGCACCGTCGCCTACGAGTTCACCGGCGCACTGCCCGACCCGGCGCGCTTCAAGTCCGAGAGCGCCGGATCCATGCCGGCGGTCTCGAGGCCCGCGCAGGACATCGAGGTCAAGGTGCGCAAGCCATCGGGTGGACACGGCAGCCACTGACGGCACCCACGCACGACAGCGCCAGCCGCTGCGTTCACTTCCTCCCACACATCGACAAGGAACCCTCATGCAAACCAGCAAGCGCCATCTCCTGCTCGCCGTCTCGGCCCTCGGTCTCGGCTTCACCGGCCTGGCACGCGCGCATGGCAACGAAGACCACCCGAAGAAGGCCGGCCCCGTCCGCAAGGAGCAGAAGGACTGGGGCATCGCAGGCGATGCAAAGGCCGTCCGGCGCACCATCGAGGTCCGCATGGGCGACAGCATGCGCTTCACGCCCGAGCGCATCGATGTACGCCAAGGCGAAACGCTGCGCTTCCGCGTACAGAACACCGGCAAGGTCATGCACGAATTCGTCATCGGCACCAAGGCCGAGAACGCCAAGCACGCCGAGCTGATGATCAAGTTCCCGAACATGGAGCACGACGAGCCGTACATGGCCCACGTGTCTCCGGGCAAGACCGGCGAGATCGTCTGGACCTTCAACCGTGCCGGTAGCTTCGAGTTCGCCTGCCTGATCGCCGGTCACTACTCGGCGGGCATGATCGGCACCATCAACGTGACGGCCTGAGCGCGGCATAGCGGCAGCCTTCTCATCCTTCACCCCATCCATCACGGAGCCCCTATGAACCACCTCGTTTCCGCACTGCTCGTTTCCGCGCTGATGAGCGCCCCCGCCCTGGCGCAGCAGAAGGCCGAAGACCATTCCGCACACCACGCGGCCACGCCTGCAACGGCGGCGGCGAGCAGCGGCGACATGGCCGACGGCGAAGTCCGCAAGATCGACAAGGACGCAGGCAAGCTGACGCTCAAGCACGGCGAGATCAAGAATCTCGACATGCCAGGCATGACGATGGTCTTCGGGGTCAAGGAACGCGCGCTGCTCGACAAGGTGAAGGTCGGCGACAAGGTGAAGTTCCGCGCCGAGAAGGCCGGCAGCGGCTACGTCGTGACCGTCATCGAGACGGCGAAATAGCGGCGCAGCGCGGTCCCGCTGTCCCAGCGACTTGTCAACTTGACAAGCGTCAACCGCGGTACTGCGCTTCCACCTAGCATGAAGACGCTGACGGGCCATGGCTCATCGGCCATTCTGTTCATGTCAACGGCCAAGCTCCTTCCACGGCCCCGCCGCACCGCGGCGGCTATGCTGTTCGTCTGGCTGTTCGCGACCTTCGCGAGCTGGGCCAACGCCTGCCTCGTGCAGCCGCTTGCGGCCGCGGAGGGCCGGTCTGATCACCACCTGCGGATCGACGCCGGTGCCGATGTCCGGGCGCACCACGCGGCGGCGGACGCCGGAGCGGAAGACGATCGGGACGCCGGCTTGCAGTCCTGCATCAGCTTCTGCGACTTGGAGCAGAGCATCGTGGCGAAGGCGCAGCCCACGAAGGCGGATGGCTACGCCGACTCCGGCATGCCGCTGCCTGCCGCGTCGAGCAGCTGGCCGGCGCAGACGCTCGATCGGGTCGAGTCCCGCTGGCGTCCGCGTGCAGCGCCCCCGCCACCGGGTCTGCCAGTCGCCATCGCGTTCCTGCGGCTGACGCGGTAGCTCCTCCGCCGGGCTGGTGTGCGCGTGGCTGTGCCCGCGCCGTTGCCGGCCCGTCACGCGTTGCCCGCCCGGCTTGCCGCCACCGCGGGCGCCTTCCCCGAGCCGTCCCGCGACGGCAATCCGCTCTCGTTCACCACTGGAGACTCACCATGACCACGCTTCGTTCGCTCGTCATTGCTGGCACGGCTGCCTTCGTGCTCACCGCCTACGCCCAGACCCCCGGCGCGCCGGGCGCCGCCGACCACGCGGCACACCATCCTGCCGGTACGGCGGCTTCTGCCTCAGCGCCCGCCGACCGCATGGCGATGATGGATGCACACATGACCAAGATGCGTGAGATGCACGAGAAGATGTCGCGTGCGGGCTCGCCGCAGGAGCGGCAGGCCCTGATGGCCGAGCACATGAAGCTGATGCAGGAAGGCATGGCCATGATGGGCGGCAAGGGCCCCGGAGGAATGGGGGGCATGGGCATGGGGGGCATGCGGGGCATGGCTCCGGCCGGCGCGGCAAGCGCCCCGATGGACATGGCCACGCGCCATCAGATGATGGAGAAGCGCATGGAGATGATGCAGTCCATGATGCAGATGATGATGGACCGCATGGGTCCGCCGCCGGCACGGCCCTGAGCCATGGCGGAAAGCAGCAAGCCGTGGAAGGCCGCGGCGCTCATGGCGGGGGCCGTCGCCGCAATCGGCGTCGGCGCGGCGGTGGTCTGGAAAGCGGACCGCGCCGCGGAGCGGCCAGTCCAGCTGCGGCCAGACGATGCGGCCGTCACTGCGCTCGGGCAGCAGGTCTACACGGCGCGGTGCGCGGCCTGCCACGGCGCGCGCCTGGAGGGTCAGCCCCACTGGCGCGAACGGGGCCCGGATGGCCGGTTGCCGGCACCGCCGCACGACGCGAGCGGGCACACCTGGCACCACCCGGACGAGCTGCTGTTCCGCATCACCAAGCACGGTGTGGCCAAGGCAGCGAACCTGAAGGACTACGTGTCGGCCATGCCCGCCTACGACGGCGTGCTCAGCGACGCGGAGATCGTCGCCGCTCTCTCGTGGATCAAGGCACAGTGGCCGGCCGACATCCGCGTCCGGCACGACGAGCTGAACCGGGCGGCCAGTCGCTGAGGCACCGGCGCAAAGCCGCTTGACCTTCACACGGGGGCAAGGCCTATGGTTGACCTGTCCCGCCCGGGCATCACGGATGCCCAACCGACCGAGGAGCCGTTCATGAACCAACCCGTCGAAGACGCCGGCACACCGCGCAGCCGCGGGCCCTTGACCGTGGCACTGCTGATGGTGGCACTGATCGTGGTGTTCTACCTGCTGAGGGAGCACTGGGGTCACGTGGCCGGCCTGTGGCCGTACCTGCTGCTGCTGGCCTGCCCGGTGATGCATCTCTTCCACGGCCACGGTGGCCATCGGCACCATGGAACGCACCACAGTTCGGGGACCGACCAGGGCCCGCGTGGAGGCTGACCCGATGGACATGCACGCACAGCCGAAGCACGGCGGCCACCACGGGCACGAGCACGCGTCCGAAGGCGGCCACGAACACCACGACCACCACGGCCACGAACACCATGGCCACGAGCATGGCCATCCGCACGGCAACACGCCGCCCGGAGGGCATGGCGCGCATCAGGCCGAGTCGCCCGCTGCTGCGGTGCCCGACGGTACCGTGTACACATGCCCCATGCACCCCGAGGTGCGGCAGGACCATCCCGGCAACTGCCCCAAGTGCGGCATGACGCTGGAGCCGGTACTGCCCACGCTCGACGAGGACGAGAACCCCGAGCTGGCGGACTTCCGCCGCCGCTTCTGGTGGACCTTGCCGCTCACGCTGCTCGTGACGCTGCTCGCGATGGTCGGCCACCGGCTGCAGTGGTTCGAGATGGCCACCCAGAGCTGGATCGAGCTGGTTCTGTCTGTGCCCATTGTGCTGTGGGCCGGCTGGCCGTTCTTCGTTCGGGGCGTTCAGTCGGTGCGCCACCGCAGCCCGAACATGTGGACGCTCATCGGCCTGGGCACCGGGGCCGCCTTTGCCTACAGCGTCGTGGCAACGGTGGCGCCGGGCGTGTTCCCGGCGTCGTTCCAGGCCATGGGTCGTGTCGCGGTCTACTTCGAGGCTGCCGCAGTCATCATCTCGCTAACGCTTCTCGGCCAGATCCTCGAGCTGAAGGCCCGCTCGCAGACCTCGGCAGCGATCAAGTCGCTGCTCGGCCTGGCACCGAAGACGGCGCGCCGCATCGGCGCCGACGGCAGCGAGGAAGACGTGCCTCTCACCCATGTCCACGTCGGCGACCTGCTCCGCGTGCGGCCCGGCGAGAAGGTGCCCGTCGACGGCGTGGTGACCGAAGGCTCCAGCGCGGTCGACGAATCGATGCTCACCGGCGAGCCGGTACCCGTGAGCAAGCGCCCGGGCGACAAGCTCATCGGCGCCACGCTCAACACCAGCGGCGCGCTCGTGATGCGCTCCGAGCGCGTGGGCGCGCAGACCATGCTGTCGCAGATCGTGCAGATGGTGGCGCAGGCACAGCGCTCGAAGGCGCCGATGCAGCGCATGGCCGACCAGGTGGCGGGCTGGTTCGTGATGGCGGTGGTGGCCATCGCGGTGGCCACCTTCTTCGCGTGGGGCGTGTTCGGCCCCGAGCCGAGCTGGGTCTACGGGCTGATCAACGCAGTGGCGGTGCTGATCATCGCCTGCCCGTGCGCGCTCGGTCTGGCGACGCCGATGTCCATCATGGTCGCCACCGGGCGCGCCGCGACGCGCGGAATCCTGTTCCGCGACGCGGCGGCGATCGAGCACTTTCGCAAGGTCGACACGCTGATCGTCGACAAGACCGGCACGCTGACCGAAGGCAAACCGGCCTTCGACCGTGCCGTGCCCACCGATGGCTTCACGGCCGACGAGGTGCTGCGCATCGCCGCGAGCCTGGACCAGGGCAGCGAGCATCCGCTGGCCGACGCCATCGTGCAGGCCGCCCGCGCGAAGGGGCTCGCACTGGCCAAGGTCGAGGAGTTCGAGTCGAGCACAGGCATCGGCGTTCGGGGCCGGGTGGAAGGTCGCCGCGTCGCGCTGGGCAACACCGCCCTGATGCAGCAACTGGGCGTCGCCGTCGATCCGCTCGTCGCGCAGGCCGAAGCGCTGCGCGCCGAAGGAGCCAGCGTGATGCACCTGGCGGTGGACGGGCGCCTGGCGGGGCTGCTCGCGGTGTCCGACCCGGTGAAGGCGAGCACAGCCGAGGCACTGGCGGCGCTGCACGCCGCCGGCCTGCGCGTGGTGATGGCCACCGGTGATGGCCTGACCACGGCACGCGCCGTTGCCAAGCGTCTGGGCATCGACGAGGTGCACGGCGAAGTCAAGCCCGCCGACAAGCTGGCTCTCGTGCAGAAGCTTCAGCGCGAGGGCAGGGTCGTGGCGATGGCCGGCGACGGCATCAACGACGCGCCGGCACTGGCGCAGGCCGACGTGGGAGTGGCGATGGGCACCGGCACCGACGTGGCGATGAACAGCGCGCCGGTCACGTTGGTGAAGGGCGACCTGCGCGGGATCGCGCAGGCGCGGCTGCTGTCGCAGGCGACCATCGCCAACATGAAGCAGAACCTCGGCTTCGCGTTCATCTACAACGCGCTCGGCGTGCCGCTGGCCGCCGGGCTGTTGTTCCCGTTCACCGGCTGGCTGCTGTCGCCGATGATCGCGGCGCTGGCCATGAGCCTGAGCTCGGCATCGGTGATCGGCAACGCGCTGCGGCTGCGCAAGGCAGCGCTCCTGCGGGACTGACCCACGCCTCGCGGTGGACGTCGTCGCGCACACGCTCTGGGCCGCCGCGGGGGCGGCGGCGGTCCATCGTCGCCGCCCACTGTCGCGAGGCACGGTGGCGGCCGCGCTGGTCCTCGCGGCCTTGCCGGACGTGATGCATCTGCTGCCGATTGCCGCTTGGTGGGCGCTCGGCGACGGCAGCTTCGCAGCGGTGCGCGGCTACGCGCTGGCCTCGCCCGGGCAGGAGCCGTGGCTGCCGCCCATCGTCGAGCTGTGGTCGCACCACCTGCATTGCGTGATGCACAGCGCACCGGTTGCTGGGCTCGTGACCGCGCTCGCCTGGGCGGTGCGACGTGTGTTCTGGCTCCCGCTGCTCGGCTGGTGGTCGCACCTCGTGATCGACGTGTTCACGCACTCGGCCGACTACTACGCGGTGCCGGTGCTCTACCCGTTCACCGAGAGTGGGTTCGATGGCATTGCATGGACCACGCCGTGGTTCATGGTGCTCAACTATGCGGCGCTGGTGCTCGTGGGGACCTGGCTGCTCGTTCGTCGGAGGCGTCCCAGTGGCAGCTGAGTCGCCGCTGGCCTTTCACCATCGCAGCGAGATCGTGCTGCCGGTCGAGCCCGAGCGCCTGTTCGCCCACCTGGACGACCACCGCCGCCTGTCCGGCCACATGGAGAAGCCGTCGCTGATGACGGCGGGCGCTTCGATGCGGATCGACACCGATGCGGATCACGGCCAGGCGGTGGGTTCGGTCATCCGGATGAGCGGTCGCGTCCTGGGTGTGCGGCTCGGGCTCGAGGAAGTGGTGACCGAACACGCCCCACCGCAGCGCAAGGTCTGGGAGACCGTGGGCGAACCGACCCTGCTGGTCATCGGCGCCTACCGGATGGGTTTCAGCATCGAACCGTTCACTGGGGGCTCGCGACTGGTCGTCTTCATCGACTATGCGCGGCCGGGGCGAGGCCTTGCCCGCCTGCTCGGGGGTCTCGTGGGTCGCTACTACGCGGCGTGGTGCACGCGGCGGATGGCAGAGGACGCCCGTGCAGCCTTTCCGGGGCCGATCCGAGGGCCCGCGCCGAGCGCGCGGTGAGCCGCATCTCTGGTCCGGCTTTGTCTCTACAGTACGCGCATGATTCATCGCATATCCGTTGCTCTGAGCCTGGCGATCCTCTGCTCCACCGCAGCGCGGGCCGACATCATCGACATCGCCTGGAACGAACAGGGCCGCTTCGAACGCCGTGTCAGCGTGGCCCCGGGCAAGTTCGCCGAGGTCTGCGGCAAGCTCGCCCGGGCCGATTCAGTGGCCTGGCGCTTCGAGGCCAGTGGCCCGCTGAACTTCAACATCCACTATCACGAGGGCAAGGATGTGCGCTACCCGGAGCGCCGCGATGCCCTGGCCGGCGCCAGCGGGCGCCTTCAGGTGGTACTTGACCAGGACTACTGTTGGATGTGGACCAACAAGTCGGGCCAGGCTGTCGACCTGAACCTCCTGCTGACGCGCTGAGGCACACGTGCGGAGCGCTTGATGCGGGACAAGGCGCGATGGCCGGGGGGAACGTAGACTTCGATTCATGCGCGCGTTGCGTCGTCATCGCGGCTGGCTGTCCGGCTGGCTGATCGCCCTGGTGCTGTTCACGCAGCTGGCCACGGCGGCGTACGCCTGCCCGCAGCTCTCGCCGGCGCCTGACGACGTTGCGGCCGCAATGGCGGCCATGCCGGACTGCGAGGGCAGCATGCCCACGCGCATGGACCCGGACCAGCCGCAGCTGTGCAAGGCCCACTGCGAGACCGGCAAGACCTCGGTGAACAGCCAGGTGGCCGCGCCGGACGCGCCGCCGGCCATGGCGGTGGGCGCCGCCTTGGTCGGCATCGTCGACGTGGCCGAGGCCGCCCAGCTGGCGGCCACGATGCCCGCCTCGGTGGCCGACGGGCCGCCCGTCGGGTCACCGCCGCTCTACCTCTCCTTCCTCGTCCTTCGGAACTGACCCGCGGACCTGGGTCCGGGTGCGCTGTCTCGGCGCACCCGGATCTCTTGCGTTCGCCGTGCGTTCGATCCGAAGGAGAGTGTCGTGTCTCGATTCAACGTTCGCGTGCCGCGCCGGCACGCCGGGCGGCGCCAGCCGTCCACCCTGGCCTTGGCGTGGGTGCTGGGCCTGGCCGCCCTGACACCCAGCGCTGCGTGGGCTGCCCCTGACGCTCCGTCGCTGAGCTATGCCGAGGCGCTCGAGCTGGCGCGCCAGGCGGCACCGGCACTGCGTGCGCAGCAGGCCACGCTGGCCGGCTCGTCGGCCCTGGCACCAGCGGCGTCCACGCTGCCCGATCCGCGCCTGTCCGTCGGCATCGAGAACCTGCCGATCGCCGGGCCGGATCGCTGGAGCACGACGCGCGATGCCGGCACGATGCAGCGCATTGCGCTGATGCAGGAGATGCCCAACCGGGCCAAGCGCGATGCGCGCGAGCAGGTTGCACAGGCCCGCATCGAGCGCGATCGGGCGACGCTGGCGGCCACGGAACTCGCGGTGCGCCGCGAAGCCGGCCTGGCCTGGCTCGCTGTGCACTTCGCGGAGGCCCGGCTGTCGCAGGTGGCCGGCCTCCAGCGCGAGAACCGGCTGCTGCAGGACACGCTGCCGGCCCGCATTGCCGCCGGCTCGGCCATGCCCGCGGAGTTGACGATGGCGCGCCAGGAAGCGCTGGCCATCGCCGACCGGACCGACGAGCTGGCGCGGGACGTGCGCAAGGCGAGGGTGGAACTGCGCCGATGGATCGGTGAGCGTGCCGCTGCGCCGCTGCAGGGCGCAGCGCCGGCTATGGACGTGAACGGCGACGCCTTGCGCAGCTCGTTGCCGCATCACGCCGAGCTGGCACCCTATGCGCCGATGCGTGCGATGGCCCAGGCCGAGGTGGCCGAGGCCGATGCGGAGAAGCGCGGCGACTGGTCGTGGGAGGTGGCGTACAGCCGGCGGCCACGCTACGACGACATGGTGTCGTTCCAGCTCAGCTTCGACCTGCCGTGGCAACGTGATCGCCGCCAGCAGCCGCAGATCGAGGCCAAGCGGCGCGAGATCGAACGCATCGAGGCCGAGCGCGAGGAACTGCTGCGGCGCCATGCCGCGGAGACCGACGCGATGCTGGCCGAACTGCAGGCGCTCGACACGCAGGCCGAGCGGCTGCGGGCCGCCGGTCTGCCGCTGGCCGCCGAGCGCGTGGCCCTGGCGACGGCGGCCTACCAGGCCGGCCGTGGCGATCTCGCGGCCGTGCTGACGGCGCGCAGCCAGGTGCTGGAAACGCAGCTGCGCGCCATCGACCTTGACGCGCAGCGCGCCGCCCTGCGCCTGCGCCTGTCCACCCTGATTGCGGAGTAACACGATGAGCTTTTCATCCAACCCCTCGTCCTCAAAGACCGTGGTGGCCGGCGCGGTGTTGCTGCTGGCCGGCATCGGCGCCGGCTGGGCGCTCTCGCAGTGGCTGTCGGCTGGCGGCCATGCAGGCGCTTCGGCAACGGCGGCTGCACCTGCCGCCCCTGCCGCCCCTGCCGCCGAGCGCAAGGTGCTGTACTGGTACGACCCGATGGTGCCGACGCAGCGCTTTGACAAGCCCGGCAAGTCGCCGTTCATGGACATGCAGCTGGTGCCCCGGTACGCTGACGAGGCGGGTGCCGACGCCGGGTCGGCGGTGGCGGTGTCGCCGCAGGCCATGCAGTCGCTCGGCCTTCGCGTCGCCACGGCCGAGAAGCGCGTGCTGCAGGCGGCGGTGGACGCGGTCGGTACAGTCGGGCTCAACGAGCGCGATGTCAGCATCGTGCAGGCACGCGCCAACGGCTTCGTCGAGCGTGTCCATCCGCGTGCGCCGGGCGACGTGATCCCCGCGGGCGCCCCGCTGGCCGAGGTGCTGCACCCAGACTGGCTGGCGGCGCAGCGCGAGTACCTCGCGGTGCGGGCCACCGGCGACGCGGTCCTGGCACAGGCAGCCCGCTCGCGGCTGACGCTTCTGGGCATGCCGGCCGCGCTCATCGAGCGCGTGGATGCCAGCGGGCAACCGCAGGCCGTGACGACCATCGTGGCGCCGTCGGGCGGGTTGATCGCCGAGCTGATGGTGCGCCAAGGCATGACGGTGGCCGCCGGCATGACGCTGGCGCGCATCAACGGCCTGGGCACGGTGTGGGTCGAGGCGGCCGTGCCCGAGGCGCTGGGCGCGGCAGTGGTCACGGGCCAGCCCGCCGAGCTGCGGCTGGTGGCGTTCTCGGGCGAGGTGCTGCGCGGCAAGGTGGCGGCAGTGCTCCCGGAGGCGAGCCGAGACACGCGCACGCTGCGCGTGCGCGTCGAGGTGCCCAACCGCGGCGGCCGGCTGCGTGCCGGCATGTTCGGGCAAGTTCGGCTGCTCGGTGCGGGGCAGGGCACCGAGGTCGTCACCGTCCCCGGCGAGGCGGTGATCCGCACCGGGCGCCGCGCGCTGGTCTACGTGGTCGACGCGCCGGGCCGGTACCGCCCGGTGGAAGTGGAACTCGGCGCCGAGGTCGACGGCCGGGTGGCCGTGCTCAAGGGGGTGGAGGCTGGGCAGCAGGTGGTGGCCTCGGGACAGTTCCTCATCGATTCCGAGGCCAGCCTGCAAGGGCTGACCGCGCGTGCCCCGGCGGAAGCGGCCGCGACCACTGCAGCAGCGGCCAGCGCGCAGCAGGGGCCGACCGGCGAGTTCACCACCCGCGGCCGCGTGGTCGAGCTCGACGCGGCGGCGATCACCCTGGAACACGAAGCAGTCCCTGCGCTGAAGTGGCCGGCGATGACGATGCCCTTCCAGCTCGCGCGGCCGGACCTCGCGCGCGGGCTGAAGGCCGGCGATGCGGTGCGCTTCCGCTTCCGCCAGAAGGGCGATGAGCACGTGGTCACCGCGATCGACCGCGAACCTGCCGTGGCCGACCCGCACGCCGGCCACGGCAGCACCGGAGCGCCGCGATGATCGCCGCGCTGATCCGCTGGTCGGTGGCCAACCGCTTCCTCGTGGTGCTGGCCACGCTGTTCCTCGCGGCCGCAGGCCTGTGGGGCGTGCGCACGACGCCGGTCGATGCCTTGCCCGACCTGTCCGACGTGCAGGTGATCATCCGCACGACGCTGCCCGGGCAGGCGCCGCAGATCGTCGAGAACCAGGTCACCTATCCGCTGGCGACGACGATGCTGTCGGTGCCCGGTGCGAAGACGGTGCGCGGCTTCTCGTTCTTCGGCGACAGCTTCGTCTACATCCTCTTCGATGACGGCACCGACCTGTACTGGGCGCGCTCGCGCGTGCTGGAGTACCTCAACCAGGTGCAGGGCCGGCTGCCGGCCGCGGCGAAATCGTCGCTCGGGCCGGACGCCACCGGGGTGGGCTGGATCTTCCAGTACGCGCTGGTCGACCGCACCGGCCGCAGTGACCTGTCGCAGCTGCGCGCGCTGCAGGACTGGTTCCTGAAGTACGAGCTGAAGGGCCTGCCCGGCGTGGCCGAGGTGGCCACCGTGGGCGGCATGAACCGCCAGTACCAGGTGGTGCTCGATCCGCTGAAGCTGGCCGCCTACGGCGTCACGCACGCGCAGGTGCGCGAGGCGCTGATGGCCGGCAACCAGGAAGCTGGCGGCTCGGTGCTGGAGCTGGCCGAGGCCGAGTACATGGTGCGCGCCAGTGGCTACCTGAAGACGCTGGACGATTTCCGCGCGGTACCGCTGGCGGCGCGCGGCGGCATCCCGGTGAAGCTGGGCGACGTGGCCACGGTCCAGGTGGGCCCGGAGATGCGGCGCGGCATCGCCGAGCTCGATGGCGAAGGCGAGGTGGCCGGTGGCGTGGTGGTGCTGCGCTCGGGCGCGAACCCTCAGCAGACCATCGCGGCCGTGAAGGCCAAGCTTGCAGACCTGCAGGGCAGCCTGCCGCAGGGCGTGGAGGTGGTGACCACCTACGACCGCAGCGCGCTGATCGAGCGCGCCATCGACAACCTCTCGGCGAAGCTGATCGAGGAGTTCATCGTCGTCGCGGCCGTCTGTGCGATCTTCCTGTGGCACCTGCGCTCGGCGCTGGTGGCCATCATCGCGCTGCCGCTGGGCGTGATGGCGGCATTCCTGATCATGCGCTGGCAGGGCATCAACGCGAACATCATGTCGCTGGGAGGCATCGCGATCGCGATCGGCGCGATGGTCGACGCGGCCGTGGTGATGATCGAGAACGCGCACAAGAAGCTCGAGGCCTGGCAGCACGCGCACCCCGGCGAGAGCCTCGTCGGCGAGGCGCGCTGGAAGGTCATCACCGAGGCGGCCGAGGAGGTCGGCCCGGCGCTGTTCTTCTCGCTGCTGATCATCACGCTGAGCTTCATCCCGGTCTTCACGCTGGAGGCGCAGGAAGGGCGATTGTTCGGGCCGCTGGCATTCACCAAGACCTACGCGATGGCGGCCGCCGCCGCGCTGTCGGTGACGCTGATCCCGGTGCTGATGGGTGCGTGGATCCGCGGCCGCATCCCCGACGAGCAGAGAAATCCGATCACCCGCGTGCTGATCGCGATCTACCGTCCGGCGCTCGAATGGGTGCTGCGCTGGCCGAAGGCGACGCTGGTGATCGCGGTGGTGCTGGCGGCGAGCACGGCCTGGCCGCTGTCGCGGCTGGGCGGGGAGTTCCTGCCGCGGCTGGACGAGGGCGACCTGCTGTACATGCCGTCGGCGCTGCCGGGCCTCTCGGCGCAGAAGGCGACCGAGTTGCTGCAGATCACCAACCGCATGATCAAGACCGTTCCGGAGGTGGAGCGCGTCTTCGGCAAGGCTGGCCGCGCCGAGACCGCGACCGATCCGGCACCGCTGGAGATGTTCGAGACCACGGTCAAGCTCAAGCCCCGCGAGCAGTGGCGGCCGGGCATGACGCCCGACCAACTGGTCGAGGAACTCGACTCGGCGGTGAAGGTGCCGGGACTGGCCAACATCTGGATCCCGCCGATCCGCAACCGCATCGACATGCTGGCCACCGGCATCAAGAGCCCGATCGGCGTGAAGGTGACCGGCAGCGATCTCACCACGATCGACCGCATCGCCCAAGGCGTGGAGCGGGTTGCCAAGACGGTGCCGGGCGTGTCGTCGGCGCTGGCCGAGCGCCTGACCGGCGGGCGCTACATCGACGTGCAGATCGACCGCGCGGCGGCTGCGCGCTACGGACTGAACATCGCCGACGTGCAGGCGGTGGTCAGCGGTGCGATCGGCGGCGAGAACGTCGCCGAGACGGTCGAAGGACTGGCGCGCTTCCCCATCAACCTGCGCTATCCGCGCGAGTGGCGCGACACGCCCGAGCGGCTGGCGGCGCTGCCGGTGCTGACGCCGATGGGCCAGCAGATCACGCTGGGCACGGTGGCGAAGATCGTCGTGGCCGACGGGCCGCCGATGCTCAAGAGCGAAAACGCGCGACCCTCGGGCTGGGTCTATGTGGACGTGCGCGGCCGCGACCTCGCGTCGGTGGCGGCCGACCTGCGCGCCGCGGTGGCGCGCGAGGTGAAGCTCGCTCCCGGCGTGAGCATCGCCTATTCGGGCCAGTTCGAGTACCTCGAACGCGCCAACGCGCGGCTGAAGATCGTCGTACCGGCGACGCTGATGATCATCTTCGTCCTGCTGTACCTGACCTTCCGGCGCATCGACGAGGCGGTGCTGATCATGGCCACGCTGCCTTTTGCGCTGACCGGCGGCGTCTGGTTCCTCTGGGCGATGGGCTACCACCTGTCGATCGCCACCGGCGTGGGATTCATCGCGCTGGCCGGCGTGGCCGCCGAGTTCGGTGTGGTGATGCTGCTGTACCTGAAGCATGCGCTGGAGGCCAGGCTGGTGGCCGGCACGCCGCTGACGCTGCCGGTGCTGCTCGACGCAATCCGAGAAGGGGCGGTGCTGCGCGTGCGGCCGAAGGCGATGACGGTCGCGGTCATCCTGGCTGGCCTGGTGCCCATCGTCTGGGGCAGCGGCACGGGCTCCGAGGTGATGAGCCGCATCGCCGCGCCGATGCTCGGGGGCATGGTCACCGCGCCGCTGCTGTCGCTGTTCGTAGTGCCGGCGGTGTTCGCGCTGCTGCGATCTCGGCAACAAGGCTCAGCATCGGTCTGACGGAAGCGGGGCCGGGCTGCCGAATGGTCGGGCTCGCAAAGAAGAAACGGCGCCGCGCGCCCATCCCTGCCGGGATGGGCGCGCGGCGCCGGGGTCGATCAGCGGGCAGGGTCAGCCCGCCAGCAGCGTGACTGGCGGCCCGTCTGCCAGGTGGCGGACGATGCGATTGCCCGCGCGTCGACGGCCATCGCCCTCGACCTCATCGACCAGCTTCGCAGGCAGTCGAAGGCCGAGTTCGGCGACCTTGGTGCGCAGGGTCGCGATGTCGGTCCAGTCCAGCAGGGGCTCCTGAAGGCTGGTGTAGAGCATGTCGTTGCGCTCGTCGATGACCTGGAGAAAGTAGTCTCCCAGGCGTCGATCGAAGCCGGCCACGATCTCGACGGGGTGTCCGTCGAGCGTCGCCGTCGCGAGGTGCTGGCTCATGGTCCGGGCTCCGCGCTGTCGAACACGGGCAGCCCGTCGATGACCGCCGCCTCGCGGTCGAACATCAGCCAGGCCACGCCGGCGGATTCGGCCACCTCGAACAGCATGGCCAGGTCGGGCTCCGACGGCACGCGGTACTTCGGCGCCCCGACATAGACGAACCCGCCGCAGTCGGTCGGGTAGGCGTTCACGGACAGATCGTCATCGGCGAGCTTGTTGCGCGTTGCCGAACTCAGATGCTTCAGGGACAGGCTGGCCAGCATCTCGGCCTGCTGTCGCAGGCCGGTGGCGGGCAGGGTATGCATCGTGGCTTCCTCCTCGGGATGAACTGGGAGATGTGGGGGATTCGGTCGCCCGCGTCACGGTCGAGGGCGCACCGGGCGTGCGCTTCGATCGTCCGGCGCGGGCGAACGTCATGCCGCAGTCGCGGCAGCGGAACCAGTGCAGGCGACCGAGCGCGCCCAGGGGCACGCCGTGGCCGGCACAGCAGGGGCAGGTCGGGGGTCTTCTCTCCGACATGGGCATCCTTGGTTGGGGTGGGATCGGCGGGAGGGGCACCGCCTCGGCGGCGCCCTTCTCGCGGCTGGGTC
>Ga0209480_10000084_pt1 | contig 89921 bp, 75 predicted proteins | sample JI61114C2DNA_FD_187501 | JGI IMG/M metagenome (GOLD analysis project Ga0209480, IMG submission 187501) | Wastewater effluent complex algal communities from Wisconsin, to seasonally profile nutrient transformation and Carbon sequestration -... | ecosystem: Engineered > WWTP > Effluent > Algae...
GACATCAGCAGGCGTTTTGCAATCGCTGAGTAAGTCATCCATGAGTTTCGGGTCGAGGCGTTCCATGTTACTGCTCCTTCTTGGGATTCACGTTATATAGCAGTTACACAGTTCAGTTTACAGTCTCTTTGATCTTGAAGGCTAAGATCTCTCATCGTTGTTTCCCTAATGCTGAATGAGGGGAAAGGATCGCCATAACTGAAATTTAATTCTACACTGAGTTGTTTTTTTAGTCAATTTATCCGTTTGTGATATTTTCGCAGATCAGACGAAGATGAAAATTCATAACTCCACGGACTCTTCGGCATACACCTCTACGTATGAAAAATTCAGTTGGTGAATTTTTATGAAACCGAATTTTTAATTACCGTGGATATACTTGAAAGTGGTTAGAGTTTCTATAGAAATGGAGTTAATACAACTCTAAAACCGATTCCAAGATTTCTATCTGATGGGTGGCTACTATGAGTTTTTGTTATTCTAGTATCTTTGGGGCTGCTGAAAAAGGCTCCTCCGTACAGCAGGCAGTTTACATTATGATTTTTTCTTATGAGATTAAGCATTTCAATATTGGATATTCTTGAGTTTGAATAAGGCGGATTGTCTTTTATGCTGCTAGTCCATTCAAAAATATTTCCAATCAAATCTTCACAACCATAGACACTTTTTCCGCTTGGATACATTCCTGGCGTAGAAGTAGAACCAATCATCATATTGTAATTCGATTTTTCACTATCTATCTCATTATTAAATGGATAATCTCTTTTTGGATTGTCATTAATTATTTCGTTGCTGTTATGAGGGTCACTAAAATGATGAGCCAACAATTCTGGTATTGATTTTAATTTGGGTTGGCTAGGGATATATAGTCCTCCACGCGCTGCTTTTTCCCATTCATCACTATTGGGAAGTGTTATTCTCCAGTCTTGTGGTATCCATCCATTCTTTTTATAATGCTCGCTTAGCCATTGACAAAAGTTCATAGCATCGTACCAAGTAACATCAGTAACTGGGAAAGTTAAATAATTTTTTAAACAATCTGAGTCATTAGGTATGTAATTGCTCTTCTCTAGGAATTCTTTGAATTGCGATACGGTTATTGGGTATTTTGACATCCAATATGTATATTCCAAGTTCTTTTCAATAAAAGAAATATCATTAGTGCTGTTGTCATTAATATTTTTTTCTTTCGTTAAGAATTCGCCCGCGCTCACCATGCAAAAAATTAGCTCATCAATGTTTATAACTTCTTTTCGTGGATCTCCAATTATTGATAGTTGTTTTCCTGTTTCATATCTTTCTGAAGCTATTACAGAAGAACTCCTTAGAATAATAGGTAGATTAGATATAACGCGACTAAATATTTCTGTGTGTTTACTGTTTAGAGGTGGATATTCTGTATTTTCAGATAGTATTTCTCCTGCAACTTGTAATCCATGCAGTAACTCTGAAGTTTCTTGATTTTTATTTAAATCTTTAGGGCATAACAAGGAAATCAAGTCCCATGTTGCATGGGGGGTCGTCTTAATTTGTTTTCCGGCTGCCAGCAAGGTTACTTCTTTCCAGCGATCTGGTTCTGTTCTTACAAGCTTTGCTAATAATTCTGGCCAATATCTATATGTAATATTCTCATCGCTAAAATAATCAAAGAGTTCTTTTTCTTCTGATAGAAAATATGTGGCTGCGAGATATTCTTGAAAACTCCGATGAGGAAAAGCATATATAGCATTCCGACCATCCTCCTCACTTCGTTGATGTAGTATTCCTACGCGATCGCGCAAGTAGGTACATAATTCACGAGGGTTCACTATTTTTCCGTTGTGATCTTGTGCTGCATATACTAATTCATTAATTAGCTCTTTTACTGGGATGTCCGCTGTTCCTATATATTCCTGTTGCTTTGCGTGAGCATGAAAAGCTAGTCGTTCAAGTATTTTCAAAATGTTGCTATGATCTATTTCTAATAAATCTGTCAGCTTAGTTTTAGATGACTCTCGTCTATGAGATTTCTCCCATTTATCAATTAATAATTCAATTAAATGTTCATATAAATCAGTGCGACGTTCAGGTAGGTTATGATTCTTGGAGTGTAAAAAAGCTGTTAAACTTAGCATAAGTGGTCGCTTTGCTAGGTTAAATAATGATTGATTGCTTAAAATTGCACGCTTAAATTTATAAGCCTTAGACTCGGCATCCGTGTCATCTAAATTCTGTTGTTTATACCATAGATCTATAAAGTATAATATTTGATCGCGGTTGAATTCTGCGATGGTGGCACTTGTAAATTTCTCAAGTTTCCATTTTTTTTGTTGATATGCATATGGACGACATGTTACTAATATTCTTGTGTTTTCATAAGTTCGGGAAAATCCACGAATACAGTTAATTAGTTGATCTCTATAATTTCCTGCTTCAGGGATTTCATCCAATCCATCGAGTAGTAATAAGATACTTCCTTCTTGTAATCGTGCGACTAAAATTTCATAATAATCAGCGCACCCCCAATTAATTAGTACACATTTTAAATAATTTAATATATTTCCTGCATCTCCATTTTCTTCTTTTTTTGGAAAAGAGTTCGATGTTGCGAAGTCGCGTAGAACTATTTTTACAGGAACAAGTTGTCCATGGTTCCAGTTAATTATGATTTTGTTTGGTTTATTAATGCTTTCTTTTTTGAATTCTTTTGGTAACTTTGTAAGTTTTTGTAAGTTATTATTTCTGCTGTTAAGTAGTTCCCCACAGAAACAAGCGGTTATAAAATTGACAAACGCAGATTTTCCACTACCGGCTGTTCCTGTTAATATTAGACGGTTTTCATTGTTTAGTGCTTCTAATGCAAACAATGGGTCTGGTTTATTATTGTCTTTCTGGTGAAAGTTTCTATATTCTATCACATATTGTGGTATATATAGTGAATCTAACTCAGGAGTAATATTATCTGTAAACTCTATTTGTTCAAGCCAATCTAGTCTGACACACTCACTTATAACCCTTTTCAGGTATCGAGCTTCATGCTCTTTAATTTTTTCCGCACTGAGAGCTGATCCTTGTGAGTTTATTATTTGAATAATGCTGTTATAGGCAAGACCAACCGCAACGGAACCCGTATCTGCATGTACATCTCCTATGGTGTCTCGATTAGTCATTATTTATAATGGAGATGTTACTGTTTTTGCTTACTCCGACGGCTACGCTTTTTGATTCAGCACTTACGTCGCCAATGATATTAATAGATGTTTTGTTTTTGAATGCGGAGTGTTCTTTTAGTTCTTGTGTTAGAATATCTTTAAGGTGTTGTTGTATTTCTAAATTTAGAGGGTTTTTTTGCATTTCTTCTGTTGCTTGTTTTATTTTTGGCTTGCATAGCAACTGATCTTTTAACTCTGATAGTTTGATTGTTGCATTAACTGTTATTCCTTTTATAGCCTCAATTGCTGCATCAGTTCCACCCATTGCGAAATATGTAATTAATGTGTTTACAACGGTCGGAATATCTATTAAGTTGGTCATTTTGTTTAATGCCTCTATTGTTTGGTTGTATACGGGGTATTAAGTGTGATCGTAAATTACTTGCTTCCTTTGCACTTAGACGATTCTCTCTCTGAATCAACCAATGCGTGTCAAGTCCTTGGCATTGTAAAGTTACCACTGATGCTTATTTATCATATTTGTTATTGATTGTACATAAATTCTACCTGCTTTTGATATTGATTTCTTACTATAGCATATGATAATGCCTTTTATCATATGTAATAGGGACGCGGAAAACGCCCCTGCGAAAGTTCACACCCGTCATGCCAGCGGCGGCACCAGAGGGCTGTCTGCGAGCAACTCCCCGATCATCCCCCGGATGCTGATAGCCTCAACCCCCTCAGCGATGGGGTAGCGGTCATCACCGGCATAGACCACAAAAGCCCGTTGTGGTTTGACATCTTCACAGGCTGCATAAAATCCGCGCTCCACCTTTGCTGACAGTGAACGCTTGATCTCGATGGCCCAGATGGAGCCATCCGCACGTTCAATCAGCAAGTCCATCTCAACCCCTTTGGCGGTCCGGTAAAAGAAAGCCGATGACCGCCAAGGTAATACGGTCAGCAGGTTCTCCAGCACAAAGCCTTCCCAGCTCATGCCGACTACCGGATGACCCGCTAATTGCACGGGATTTTCTATGCCCAGCAGCGCGTGGAGCAAACCGCTATCCCGTAGGTAAATCTTGGGTGATTTGGTCAGGCGTTTGCCCACATTAGCCGTATAAGGCGGCAAACGCCTGACCAGCAACAAGTCAACCAGTAAGTCAATGTAACGGGTCACGGATTGGGCACTGACCTCCAAGGCACGGGCTAGTTCGGCGGCATTCAGGACACTTCCCTGCCGGTGGGCAAGCATCGTCCATAGGCGTTCAAGGGTGGTCGCGGGAACCCGTGGGCCGAACAGGGGAATGTCGCGTTCCAGGTAAGTTCGGATGAAGTCCTTGCGTAGTGCCAAGCTACTTTTGTCGCTTTCTGCCAGATAACTGTCGGGGAAGCCTCCCCGCAACCACAGGGTTTCCCTGGCGGATCGGTTATCTTCGATTTCAATGACAGACAAAGGGGACATATTAATATAGGCGATACGCCCGGCAAGGCTCTCCCCTGATTGCCGGAGCAATTCGATGGAAGCTGAACCTAGGATCAAGAAACGGCCTTTACCTTTTTGTTGGCGGCGGCCTTTGTCGATGACTCCCCGTAACGTTTGGAATATCTCAGGAACCCGATGGATTTCATCCAATATGACTAGCCGATCTTCCACACTCTCCAGGAAAAGTACCGGGTTATCGAGGCGGCTACGGTCATCCCTGTCTTCAAGGTCGAGGTAAAGGGCATGATGTTGTTCACCAATTTCCAAAGCCAAGGTGGTTTTGCCGACTTGGCGGGGGCCAATGAGCGCCACGGCGGCTTGCCGTTGCAGGGCATCTTTCACTTGTTCGGTGATGTAACGTTTTATCATGGTGCAAATCTTCCAAGTTTTGGATATATTACACCAATTATATCAGCCAGCAAAAGCAATCCGTTTCCCGTGGTTCAATCGTCAGTTCCGTTGGTGAATGTGTCGATGGTGCATTCAGAATGCCGCTGGTGTTTGTTTTTTGGTGCGTACCCGCTTAGGCAACCTAACTTCATCCAGCAGCAGACCTGTTTCATCCCGTGAAATGTCCAGCAGGTCATTGATCCTGTCGGCTTCGCCTAGGGCGAACAGCACCATGCAGTAGATGCCGAAAGACACATTCGGGTCACCCTTCTCTACCCGCAGGTAGGTGGGTTTGGAAATGCCCGCGCGTTCAGTCATCATGGTAACGGTCAACTGCCGTCGCCGCCGTGCGGTGTTGATGTCATGGCCCAGTTTCCTGATGGCGCGTTTCAGGGTAAGTGGCATGATTGCTTCGATCTTTGACATTATAAGGTAAACCAAATGTATCTTTATGTTTATTATGGTATCCTGTGCTTTACCCTAAAGCAATGAAAGGCATTATGTTACTGATCAGCACACCCCAGAATTCTGCCATCGTCACCCTCGGCAATGCCGAGTTGCCGGTCGTGGTCAGTGCTGCCGGTGAACGTGCTACTTACCGTTTCGTCGAGTTCTTCACGGCCCAGATCCGTAACCCCAATACCCGGCGTGCGTACCACACGGACATCAGCCAGTTTTTCCTTTGGTGCCATTCCCAGAACCTGCAACTCCATCAGATACACTCCATTCATGTGGCTACCTATGTTGAGCAGTTGCAGCAACATGTTTCTGCGCCGACGGTAAAGCAGCATATGGCGGCCATCCGTAAGTTGTTTGACTGGCTGGTGGTGGGACACGTGCTGGAAACCAATCCATCACAGGCGGTGCGTGGCCCCAAGTATGTGGTCAAGCGTGGCAAGACGCCGATCCTGACCCCTGAAGATACCCGTGCCCTATTTAATAGTATTCCTGTGGATACCCTGATTGGCTTGCGTGACCGGGCCTTGCTGGCCCTGATGGTCTACAGCTTTGCCCGTGTGGATGCGGCTGCCAAAATGCGGGTCAAGGATTACTACCCTAATGGGAAACGCTGGTGGATCCGTTTGCACGAGAAAGGTGGCAAACACCATGAAATGCCTGCCCACCATACCCTGGAACAGTATCTGGATGAGTATATCGAGGCCGCTGGGATCAGGGATGACCCAAAAGGTTTCCTGTTCCGCACTTTCAAGGGCAAGACAGGAACCATGACCGAAAACCGGATGTTGCAAACCTATGCCTGGCAGATGGTGCAGCGCAGGGTTGTAGCGGCAGGGCTTTCCCTGTCAGGCATCTGTAACCATTCTTTCCGGGGAACCGGGATCACGACTTATTTGAAGAATGGCGGGACGCTGGAAAAAGCCCAGCAAATGGCCAACCACGAATCACCCCGCACCACCAAGCTCTACGACCGCACTTATGATGAAATTTCACTCGATGAAGTGGAAAAGATCATCATCTAACGATGTGGCAGGCTAGAAGGCGTAAGCATTCACTACAAATAAAAAAAGGGAGAATTCCCGAAGAAATCTTCCCCCTGCTAGGAAATTGGGGACAGGTTGTCCCTTGCACGCAGAAAAGGGCGTAGAACGCCCTTTTCTGGATGGTTTGAAGCCTTATTGCTTGGCAGTGTTGCTGTAGCCGTAACCATTGCCGTTGCCAGCACCATAGCCGTAGCCATTGCCCGCACCGTACCAGTCACCATTACCTTTGCCGTTGGCGGCCATGTCGGTAGCCATGTCAGTTTTGCCTTTGCCCTTGAAGTTAATGCTGAAATCAACTTCGCCGTCCGCGTCGCCTTTGCCACGACCCCAGCCGTTCACGTCGCCAGCACCATTGCCATAAGTGTTGCCATTGGCAGATGTCGTACCAGTTCCCTGTCCTGCGCTGTTACCAACAGCAGAACCGTTGTCAAAGCCGTCGAAGAATTCAGCGGAAGCAGCACCAGACAGGGCGATCAGGGCAGCGAATGCGATAGCTTGCAGTTTCATGATATGGGTCTCCTAGCAAATTTGTTTGATGTTTCAATATTAGAGAATTCTAATATTAGAGTTTTCTAATGTAAAGAACTTTTTTAGGGATGCACCGCATTCTACGTTTTGGCGTAAGTCCTGAAGATGGCTAGGGGCTTCGCCCCACGCGCCCCGCAAGGGGTATCCCCAACCTTCCGCGTTCACTGCGTTCCCTTGTGCAGGCCGGGTGATCCCCCTCCCCTTGCGGCTTGCTACCCCCACGCTTCGCCAGCGAGGCAAGGGTTGCCGGGCTTTGAGCTGGCAACCTTTTAAATCAACTGGAGAAGAGCGATGAAAGCAAGGACAGGTTTCTGGATAAATGTTGGTTTCCGCGTGGAAGCCGAGACTATCAGCCAGGAAGAACTGGTCAGGCAGCTACATGCGTGGGCGGATGAATATCACTCACTGGATGGTTTTAAGCTGGAGAATGGCGAAGAACCAACGCTTGAGTCTGTGCATTTTGAATGTGATGACTGCTAGGGGGAACGGGTATGGACAAGGAACAATATTACCCTACCCCTGTCAGTCTGGCAGTGAGAATGTGGGAAGCCTTTCGTGATGGATCCTATCTGCACCGGGATAGGCATATCCTTGAACCGAGTGCCGGGACGGGGGATCTGGTGGAAGCCATGCCAGAATCACGTTATGGCAGTAACCGGCCTATCGTGGATGTGTGTGAGATTGACCCGGAGCGGCTGGAGATATTGGGCAAGACCTCTGGTGTGAATGTTGTGGGGCATGATTTTTTGGCGTTCGAGCCATCGCGCCTGTACACCCATATCATTATGAACCCACCGTTCAGGCTGGGAGCCAAACACCTGATCCATGCGTGGCAGATTGTCAGGAATGCCGAGATTGTTTGCCTATTGAATGCCGAGACACTCAGAAACCCCAATACCAAGGATAGGGAATACCTTCAGGAGCTGATTGGGGCATATGGTAGTGTTGAGTATGTTGACGGGGCATTCCTTGCACCGGATACCCAACGGACAACCGCTGTTGAATGTGCCCTGGTGTGGCTGAAGAAGGAAACGCCGGTTGCCCACAGCTATCTGGATGGCCTGAAGCTGGACAATGAAACCTTTGAGTTTGGGGAAATCCGGGGGGATGTGACTGACCTTTGCTTGCCGGAGAACATTATTGAAACAGCCGTCAGGGTTTACCGGGCAGCACGGGATGTACTGTACCGGAAACTGGAGTCTGATGCGGTTCTGGCCTGTGAGTATGCCCGCTGGTCAAGCATTCTTGGTGGTTCCTTGTTGGAGTCGGATCAGGAGCGCAGCAAACGGGTCATGCAGCAACAAGCAGCCCGTGCCGTAGACAGCCGCAGCGTGCAAGACCAGTTCAACAAGGAACATGACAAGCTGAAAGAAAAGGCATGGAACTACATCCTGTCCGGGATTAGGTTCTATGAGCAGCTCAGTACGGCAGCACTGAAAGCCTTTCAGGCGGAATACAAAAAAGTTGCCCAACTGGAATTTACCGAAGCCAATATCCACGGTTTTCTGGCAGGTGTTGCCCTGCAACGTACCGCCATGACCGATGAAATGATGATCGACATTTTCGACCGATTTACCGAGCGTTACCCGGATAACCGCGCCTATTACCGTGCATGGCAATCGAATGCCAAACACCGGGCGGCAGCTTGGCGGATCAAAATGAGCCGGATCATTATCCCGGTCAATTGCAAGCGTTGGGGAAATTACCTTGACCGTGAGGCACGGGAGGCGTTGGGCGACATTGACAAGAGCTTTGCGGCACTGGATGGCAAGGATGTGGGTGGCATCTATGGGTTAGTAAAGGCAGCCCTCGACAATCCTATCGAAAACTCAAGACGCCATGAGTCTGATTATTTCGAGTTCCGTTACTACCCCGGTGCGCAGACCGTACACCTGTACCCTAAGCGCAAAGACCTGATAGACCGGCTGAACCGGACAGTTGGGCGGCTACGCCAATGGCTACCCAACGAGGAAGGTGCTGTCACCGCCGCATTCTGGCAACAGTATGAACAGGCCGAGAAAGTCACCAACCAGATGTCCATCAATACACAAGACTTGTCCCGCTACCAGTGCAGGCTGGATAACCCGGAGTATGTTGAGCGGCTCATCCAGGCGCATACCGAAACCTGTGTCCGGCTGGACATACCGCTTGATGGTTTGCTGGCTAGTCCAGCAGCAGGACAGGGAGGCCAGCAACGGCTACCTGTATTGCCGTAGCACACAAGGTTGGGGCAGGTTGCCTGCCCCAGTCACCAAAATCTGCCAGTGCTGGTGACAGCACTGGCAGGTTATGAAGATGCTAGGGGCTTCGCCCCACGCGCCCCGCAAGGGGTATCCCCAACCTTCCGCATTCACTGCGTTCCCTTGTGCAGGCCGGGTGATCCCCCTCCCCTTGCGGCTTGCTACCCCCACGCTTCGCCAGCGAGGCAAGGGTTGCCGGGTTTTGAACTGGCAACCTTTTAAACCAACCTGAAGAAGGAGAACGCAATGAAACTGTTTACTCAAGCGCAATATGCCCAGCTGCTGGCAAATGGACGCAAGCAACAGGAGGCGATGGCAAAGAATGAAGAGTTTGATCCGATGCCGGTTATTAAATTGTTCACCCCAGATGCCGCAGCCACTTGGTTACTGAGCGAGATTGACCCGGAAGAACCTGACATTGCTTTCGGGCTATGTGACCTTGGGTTGGGGTTTCCTGAGCTGGGGAGAGTCAGTTTGACTGAAATCCGTGCTGTCCGTGGTCGGTTCAAGTTGCCGGTAGAGCGTGACTTGGGGTTCAGTGCGGACAAAACACTGTCTGCCTATGCCGAAGAAGCGCGGCAACATCGCCAGATTATTGCCTGACCCACTTGGGCGGGCAGTGTTTGCTGCCCGCCATACTGACCACAAGGAGAAAAGCCATGCCGCAATATATTGTTTACGCGCAGCAAGTGCTGTATGTGGAGCGGGTGATTGATGCACCCGATGAGGAATCCGCCTCCACTATCGCCGATCAACTGGTACAGACAGGGATGTTGCAGCCGGTTAATTCGGTTGAGTTCGAGAATGGGGTGTTGTGTGAGGTGGTGGAAGCGGATGTACCTGCCAAGGAAGCACCATCTACTTCAACCCTGCTGGATGTGTTTGGGGAACCGCCTTCAGATGCCCCAGACTTTGGGGAAAACAAACTGGATTTTCTGGCAAAAAGCCGTCTTAACACCATTCTGTTTGCCACCGAGCCACGCAAAATTGGCAAAACATGGTGGGTTTATGCTGTCTATAACAGCGCATTTTTTCCGGGGGGCAATGCCACGGAGATGTACTTCTATGACCCGAATACGTCAGTGTGGCTGGATTCACGGCAACATCCCCGCTATGACGATCATGATGGCGAGTATGCTGGGTTGCCCAAAGGGTTGCGCCGCCTGTATGAAGACCATGAACAGGCTGTTCGCGCTGCCTTGTGTCAAGACTGGCAGCCTGAACAGGCAGGATAATGGGTGATAGCAAAAGCAGACCCGCCATACTGGGCGGGTCTGCTTTTTTGGTGAGTTGGTGCAGCATAGCTGCCACAATGCCTGTATCCAACCAGCATTATGGAGCATGGCAACCCGATGGTCAGCGCAGTACAGATAGAAAACAGCCTAAAGGCATTGGGCAACGCCGCTCATGCTGCCGATGCGCAACGTTTTTTTAAAACTGGGGTTGGAGAGTATGGCGAAGGCGACCAGTTTTTGGGAATCCGTGTCCCGGTATTGCGTCAACAGGTGAAACAATACCGGGGATTGCCGCTGGGGGAATCCTTGTTGTTGCTGCATTCCCCACTCCATGAGGTACGCCTGTTTGCCTTGTTGTTACTGGTTGAGCAGTTCCAGCGGGGTACAGCGCAGCAACAAGCTGACATCCATGCGCTGTACCTTGCCAACACGCAGTACATCAATAACTGGGATCTGGTGGATACCTCTGCCCCGTACATTATGGGGATCTACCTGCACGGGCGGGATAAACAAGTGTTGTATGCGTTGGTAGCATCCAACAGTTTGTGGGAACGGCGTATTGCCATGATTGCCACTTTTTTCTTTATTCGCCAGCATCAGTTTGAGGATGCACTGGCTATTGCCAAACTGCTACTGGCTGACCGGGAAGACCTCATCCACAAGGCGGTTGGCTGGATGTTGCGGGAAATCGGCAAACGTGACCGGGCAGTTGAAACCACCTTCCTGCAAGCCCATTACCAGATCATGCCGCGCACGATGTTGCGCTATGCCATTGAGCATTTTAGCCCGGCAGAACGGCAGCGGTATTTGCAAAAATGAACCATCAGCCATATCTGGAAGCGGGCATAACGTGCCCGCCAGTATCAGGCAGGCGGCAGGGAAGCCAGTTTCAATGCGGCAGATTCCCGTTCTGTCGGGATGACTTCCCCGGCAGGTGAACCGTCCAGGTGGTATCTCAGCGGTTGTTGCATGAGGTTATGCAGGTATTGCATAGCCGATGTGTGCCGGTGCAGCAGTTGCTGCACGACCCGTTTGCTGGCACTGATGTGGTTTGCGCTGATGTAGCGGAAAATGGCCTTCTCGACTCCCAGTGCCAACGGCAGATAGTCACGCCATGCCCCAAAATGCCCCTGCAATTGCTGGTCAAGTTCCTGCGCACGGATAGTGCTGGGGGGAATGACTACCTTTTTGGGGGCCGCCGGTTTTTTACGAGGGGTTTTCCCTTTGGCAGGTTTGTTGCGCGGTGGGGATGGGGTGGAGGATGCTTCACGCCGTATGACCCGTTTGCCTGCAATGGTCTTGATGCCTGATGGGGAGGTTCCATCGGGTTTATCTGTTTTCCTGCCCAGTGACAGGGTTTTGCGTGGCTTGTCGGTCATGGTGTCAGGCTGTTGTCCAAGGTTGTCCAGAGTGTACACGATGCACTATTCGGTACTTTCCTTGCAAATCTAACACGGGATTTCAAATTTACAAGACAGCGGGTTGCCCTGCGAGCCGGGCTGCTCCAGGTTCCGCTATCGCTGCATCCCTACGGGACTTCGCCTTGCACATCCCTAACCCCTCCAAAAGTGCCAGCTACGCACGCACTTTTTCCGCGCTACTGCTTGGCGTTGGGACACCAGACCTGCTTGCAACAGGACTGGTGGCAGTGGTTTGTCCTGGTGGGGGTGCTTCCCCCGTCTGAGTCAATGACAGGCTACGTGCCAACCGGGGTTTCCCCAACCTTCCGCGCTCACTGCCGTTCCCTTGTGCAGGCCGGGTGATCCCCCTCCCCGCCTGGCATCATTGACGCCGCCTCCCCCGTTCTCGCCGAAGGGCGTAAGCCGCAGTGCGGCTGTGACATGGCATTTTTAAAGGAGGACAAGACGATGCAAGACATGGAAAAGCTACACCACCTTGGCGGTGGGGAGTTCTGTTTCAAGTGGGATGGTAAAGGTGATGTGCGGGGCTACCGACCACCCGCAGGGTTTGAGGCAATGGCAGACCTGACCGACCGTCACCCGGTGACAGGTGAACAACTGGCGGTATCTGAATGGTGGATGTTCCTGAAACCCGAAGGAGGTGAACAATGAATGTACTGGAACTGATGGACGATGTGATCCATGCCCTGAACCAGCTACCCAATACGCGGCTGTCTGGCAGGTTCAAGAATACCTACGGGTTGGTGGCTGCATTGGAACAGGCGCAGCGGCAAAACGGTATCCGGCTGGAAATCCGGGGAGGTGTGTTGCAAGCGCCAGTCATGGCTGATTTTTCCCAAGGTATCCGGGTGGAGCTGTTTGACCATGATGATGGTGGGCAGTCAATCGTTGCGGTGGTGGATAAGGAGGAGGTTGGGCATGGATAATCCAGACCAAGCTAAAATCTGTACACGGTATTCACACCGGGAAAACCTGAAACGGGCAAGGCAGGCAAGGGAACACTTCCAGCACCTACAGGCCATGACGGTCAGGACAGATGCACCGGACAGTTTGCAGGCATTGCGCCAGCACCGCCAGCAACTGCGCCAATGGCGGGGGTTGATGGTCTACTGGATGGATGCCGCCAGTGAAGGCAGGCGGCAGTACCAGCACCGCAAGGCGGTTGATGACCCGCAGTTACACCGTTTCCGCTTTGTGACTGGCTCATTTGTCGTTTACAACCCGACAGTTTCCCGTCAGTAGCAAGCCTTTTGGGTATCCCGGAGCGCGGCTACCCTGCCCCGGTTGGCAGGGTAGCCGGGTTAAGCCGCACCGGGTGCGGGTTTATTTTCCGCCGTACCGTCGGGGGTCAGGGCTGCCAGCCTGCCTTTCAGTTCCGCTGCGGCTGTTTTGGCCTGTTCCTCAGCCTGCTGGCTTTGTTCCAGCCGTTGTTTCAGCTCCCCTTCCCTGCTGGCTGCATCCTCCAGCCGGGTTTGGAGGATAGCAAGCTGTTGCTGGATTTCCTGCTGCCCTGCCCTTGCCTGATCCCGTGCGGTTCTCAAGCTGTCTTGCTGTTGTTGGGCTGCGATGAGTTGCCCATTCAGTGCCTGTTGGGTGCTTTCGGTGTTTTTCAGGTCGGCTTTCAGGGTGTTGTTTTCCAGCTCAAGCTGTTGGTGCGCCAGGCTAGCGGCTTCCAGCTTGCCTTGTAGTGCGTTGATGGTGGTCTGCTGCTCCTTCGCCTGCCCTTCCAGTATCCGGGTTTGGGTTTCGTTGACGGTTAGCTGTTTTTCCAGTTCGCGGTTACGAGCTTTTTCATCTTTGGCTTCCAAGGTGGCCTTCTCGGCCTTGTCGGTCATGGTTGTTAGCCGTTCCTGCAAGCGGGAGTTGTCGGCGCTGACCCGTTTGAGTTCTGCCTGAAGTTGTTCCACTGCTTCCTGTAGGCGGGCATTTTCGCTGTCCAGTTGTTCAACGGTGTCCATCGCTTCCGCCACTTCCACCTCTGCGGTTTCCTTGGCCTTGCGGGCGGCGGCAATGGTTTCACGTACACGGGATTCGGCAATTTCCTGTGCCCTGCCATACATGCGTTTGGCCAGCTCATCCAGGCTGCCCTTGGTGGCTTCCAATGCATCGGCAAATTCAGTCGGCAATTCCACCCAGTGGGATACCACCTGCCCTTCCAAAGCCGTTTTCTGGCTTTCTTCCCAGATGGTTTTGATTCGGGCTGGATTGCCACCTCCCAGAATGTTGCGGATGGCAAAAGGTGTGACCCGTTTCTTGTCCGCCAGCAATTGCATCCCGGCTTCGATGATCTGTTCGTTGGTGTAGGTGGCTGGCTTCATGTGGGGCGCTCCTGATTTGTCTGCCTACCATTATAGATTAACTTTACTTACATAACAAACTAACTTAACATACTTACTTAATAAAACAGCTACGACCATGAAGCCATGTATACAAGCAGACTCTGGGTACATCCTGAAAAGCGGCGTTATTACCGGGCATCCGTGTATAAGGATTTGCTGGGGCATTGGGTAATGGTCAGGGATTGGGGTTCACTGGATACGAAACTGGGTGGTACAAAAACCGAATTGCTGGAAGGTTTCGGGCAAGGGAAGGCACAACTGGAAGCAGTTGGTAAGCGGCGGGCAAACCACCGTTATCGGCTGGTGGAAGCTGATGGTATCGGCCTTGGTATTTGTTGATTGCTTAATATATAAACAATATGTGGTATATTACTGTTTTATTGGGGCGGTTCCCGGTTAAGCCGTCGTTTATACACGGCGTTATCCACAGATTCTGTGGATAGGTTATGGGTGGTTTGGCTGTTGGTCGTGCAAAGCTATGGTGTAATGGCGAGTATCAGGCTGTCAGTGATCCATGCGGTCGGCAGATGGTGCAGTGTTATGAATTTTTTCAACCAAGACAGAAGGATAGGTATTCCATGTCCAGTATTGATATATCCAATTTGAGTGTTGCCGAGCTTGCGGCATTAAAAGGCAGCATTGAAAGTATCATCGGTGGCCGCCGTGAAAGTGAATTGATCCGGTTGCGTGAGACGTTTGAGGACATGGCCGCAGAGTCAGGTTTTACTCTTGAAGAAGTCATGCAGGCTACCCCTTCCAGGAAGCGTGCTGCTGTTCAGCCTAAGTACCGCAACCCAGATAACCATGAACAGACTTGGACTGGGCGTGGCAGGAAACCAAGCTGGGCTGTAGCGTTGGTGGAATCCGGCGGTAATTTGGAGGATTGTCTGATCTGAGTGAAACCTAAACGGGTTAGGACAACTGACATGCAGTCAGTTGTCTTATTTAAAAATCGCACGTTGCACATGTGTCATATATGCCATATAATTCACATATGTACTATGAATAGGAAGAGGCACTATATGGCAACTAGAGTTCAGATTTTGAAAGAAGTGTGCATGGATCATGGTGGAGGTTGGCGGTTATGCCTCCAGTGGTGCAACTACATATATGACGAAAAGGCGATAGATGACAACGAGTACCCGGATAGTGAGAAGGGCTACCGTTTCATTTGGCGAAAGCCCAACACAGGAAATCTTCAGGCTGCACGGGGACAGGCAAGAATTCCCTCTCTAATCAGTGCCAAGCATCTGATGCAACAGGCTATTGATGCAGGATGGGGGGACTTTGACGGGAATGCGGGCTGACTATTTTTGATCATCACAAAATTGTATTTTGGAGGTATTCATGTCGCTGAAGGAAAGCATCAACAATGAAATCGAAACTCGGTTCTATTACATCGACTATCCAAGTGGTACACCAGAAAAATTTTGGAAAGATGGTCATGGTAACTTGGTATTTATCCAAGATATGGGATTAGATCACCTTAAATTATGTATCCGTCGCATCGAAAAGGACATCGAAGATTTTAATAGGCATTGGGCTGGTTTCTCAAATGGGCTAGAAGTTCGAGAACAACTATTTCCTCTTGTAGAAGTTAAGTTAGACGAGCTGCGAAAGGCTTTCGCTCAGAATTTTACACTCTGATCGCCAAACCATATTAGAATTTGCCCCAATAGCTTCCAAGACCCATACAAAAATCGGTGCAGATCAATGAATTTAACTGGAAGTGAAAAACTTTACTTCAAGCCCTGCAAATAGGGTTGTTTCCTATCTTTTTGGAAGAATTTCAAACAGGGTATAGGCTCTAATTTTCTTTTGTTGTCAGCACTGGGCTATTTCCTGCTCATCGCTGACAATATTGCTTACCCTCCTTCACCAAAGAACACAGATGCCGTATAGGCGTTTGCCTCCACGTCCATTGATGATGGAGGCTCTTTATGCTGCTGGATTGCCCTGTTCTGTCTGGATGGTTGTGAAACAGGCACTGGTTCAGGTTGATAGTACAGTTCAGCGTAGTACGGTGATGCCGCTGGTTCACCTGTCGTACCCGTGATCCCTGCCATACCGACATCCCCGGCTGTTCCCCCCAACCGGGCCATGATTTTCCTGACGTAATCCTGTGTTTCCCGGTAAGGCGGTATCCCAGCATATTTGTCCACTGCCCCTTCCCCGGCATTGTAGCCTGCCAGTGCCAGAGGCCAGCTCTGGTAGCGGTTGTACAGCCATGCCAGATACGTTGTCCCGCCCCGGATGTTTTCCGCCGGGTCAAACGCATTGTATACCCCGAAACGGGCAGCCGTGCCGGGCATGAGCTGCATCAGCCCTTGCGCACCCTTGTGTGAGACAGCACCGGGGTTATGGGCGGATTCTTGCTGGATGACGGCACGGATGACGGATACGGGTACACCCGTCTGTTGTGCGGCTGCCTGTACGATACCGTCCAGATGTTGTTCGGCCTGCACGGGCAGGCAGCAGCCCAGTACCAGCCATAGCAGGCCAATTTGCCGGATCAACCGCTGCACCCGCATTTAGCCGTGATGTCCTGTTTGCCAGTGATGGCCTTCCTGACCATGTTCGTGCCTTGCTTCTGCCAGCATCACCGGCTGGTTTCCTTCCTCTGCGGGTGTTGGCTGGTTGCCATTGTCAGGTGTGCCGGGGTGACTATCGCCCTGCCCGTTCTGGGGCTGGTGTTTGCGGTGTTTCTTCAGCCAGCTACGGAAATCCCGGTCTTTTTTCAGGGCATCATCCAGCAGTTGTTCCACCACCATGTCCAGTTGCAGCCAGGGATAAGTTTCCTTGGCGCAGGCTAGGTAAAGCTCCAGCTCTTGGAAAACGTTTTCGTTGATGTCCACCCGCAGTTTTTTCTTTTCCGGGGTTGGGGTGAATTTCATGCTGACTGCCATGCGTATCTCCTTGTCATTGGGTAAATGAGTAAACGGCATCCAGTGCCGGGTCTGCTGTCTGGGTATAGGGCTTCAGCACCATGTCCTTATGCACCAGGATATTGACGGGGAAGCCTTGACGGATTTCGAGGGTTGGCTGGATGTCGAGGTTTTTGCGGGTGATGCGTTGTCCGGTGCGGTTGATTTCGGAACCCACGTTGCTGTAGAAACGCCCCTCAAAATCGCCATCGTCATACTGTGACTGGGCAGTGCCTGCGAGCAGTGACGACAGCAGTACGCCACCCGCCAGCTTGCCCCAATGGTTATCAACCTGGTCAGTGAAGCCGGATTGCCCGCCAGTATCCACACCGGGCATCCCTTCCAGGGCGATGGAGGAGCCATCCGGGAAAATCATCCGGTTCCATACCACCCGCACCCGTTCCTGCCCGTAATTGACGCTGTTCTCATACTGGCCGAGGATCCTTGTCCCCTGCGGGATCAGCAAGTAACGTCCGCTGACCGTATCAAACACCTGTTCACTGACCTGGGCGATAATCATCCCCGGCAATTGTGAGTTAATGCCGGTGATCAGGACTGCCGGGATCAATGTCCCGGCCTTCACCTCATATGGGCTGCGCGGGGCTTGTAGCGTACCTTGCAGGTAGGCTTTGTCCTGCCCGAATGCGGCTTGTAGTGGGACTGCCCCATCCCTTTGCATGGTGTAGGCTGTACCTGCTTGCCAATCGGTCACTCCACTACCTGTTTGGCCATGATTGCCCGCAGCGCCGCCGCTGGCTGGCAGTGCGGCACTTTGCCCGCCTGCCTGGCTGCCCTCAAAAAACAGGTTGGCGGTGAGTGCCTTGTTGTGTGCTTCCCTTGCCAGTTGTTCACGCCGTAGCCGTTCCAGTTCTTCCGGTGAAGGCTGTTTGGGTGCAGGTGCCGGGGTAAAAGCCGGTGTGACTGGCTTTTGTAGCATCAGCCCCCCAGCATCCCCCGGCAAAGGTTTTCCCAGCACGGGTATGTCGGGTTTGGGCGGTTCCGGGTAGTCCAGTTGCCCATAATCATTGGCAGCCCCGCGTAAGGCATCCGGCATGGCTCGTTTGATTGAATCAGGATCAATGAGTGCTTGTTTGGCATCGGAGTTGATCATTGTCTTGGGTTTCAGTGCCAGATAGATGGTGGCCACCAGTAACAGGCCAACACCTGCCACCAACAGGATGATGGGGCCTTTCTTCAACTGGCGTGCGCGTGACCGTTCCAGCGACAGACGTGGGTCATCCGGGTTGAGCTTGCTGTCAGAGGCTTGCCCGCCTTGGTATTGCGATTCTGTCATTATTTACCCCTACCCCACCCTTGCAATCCTGACCACATCGGCAGCATCACTGCCTACCCGCAATTCGGCGGTGGAGAACAGCCGGTCGACGATGTAATGCCCATTCCTTACCCGGTAATTGACCATCTGGCTCTGCCCATTCCGTGCCGTCACAAACAGTGCCGGGGCTTCACCTTGCTGGAATCCAGACGGAAAGCGGATAAAGACCCGTCGCCCATCATCAAACACCCGTGTGGGTGTCCAGTGCGGGTTGCCCTGGCGTGCTTCCACCCGGTAGGCAAAGTTGAGGTTGTCGAGGTCAACACTGGGAGGGGCTGGTTGGCGCAAGGCTTGCGCCCTGAGCCTATCTAGGGATGCCCGCTGAACCCGTTGCGGGTACTGCCAACTGACCGCCGCCATGTAGGTTTCCTTGTGGCTGGTCAGTTCCAGCAGGTAAGTGCGGCGGTTGGTGTTGATCACCAAGGTGGTGGCAAGGCCAGATGCTACCGGCTTGATCAGCACATGCTGTTGGGGCAGGCCATCCTGCACTGATTTGTTGACCCCCAATACCCAGCGCACGGTGTCACCTGCTGCGGGTTTGCCAATGATTTCTTCCCCCGGTTCAAGCTGGATGTCAGTCAGGCGCAAGGGGGCAGTATGGATCTGGTACAAAGCCCCGCTGGTGTAGCCATAGTTCATGATGGCATTGGTATAGCTGGCCTCATCCGGGGACTGACGCGCACTCTGGTTGGCATACTCAATGGCTTGCAGGGGGTCGCTGGCGTGTTTGACCTTGCGCTTTGCCTTGGGTTTGGTGACGGGTTCCGGTGGTGGTTCTGGTGTCCAGCCGGTGGTGGCAGGCTCGTGGGTATACGTAGCTTGCTCCGGTTCGGCTGCTGCTGCCATTGCCGCCTGCACTTCCGGCAAGGGCAGGCCGTTGCCATAGCGGAAACTCCCCGAACGGGAAAATTCCCTGTTGCTGGATGATGGCTGGGTATCCAGCATGGCACATCCGTGCATCAGGGCGGAGGCGGTAACGATCAGGGTCAGCTTTGTTGTATCCATAAGGTGTCTGCTTCCAAACCGGAAAATCAAAGGGGTAACTGGCGATAAGGCAACCTACTCCGCCTGTGTCCAGCTAAACGAATCAATGTACATACCGATGGGGTTCACCTTGAGTTGTGCATCGGTGGTGGGTTCCTGGAAGGTCAGGTTGAAAATGCCCTTCCATTTGTGTGTGCCGTTATTGCCGCCACGGGTGTTCCAGTAGGTCTCTTCCCATTCCGCACTCCAGGAGTTCTCGGAAATCGGGATCAGGGTCAGGTTGTTCAGGGTGATGCGTTCTTCTTTCATACGGTCGGTCGGCACGTACTTGCGGGCATAATCACTCAGCATGTTGGCAGCAGCCGGTGTCACCAGTGCATAGGCATCTTCCCACTGGCGCTTGACCACGATGGGGTCAGCCGGGAGTGAGCGCACATCTTCGATGAAGCGGGTCAGGTGGTATTTGCGGGAGGCTTCATTGACCTTGTATTGCACCCCGGAGGTTCCAGCCTCCCCTTGGTAGGCTGCGTGCCCCAGCTTGTCCACTTCAATCACATGGATGGCTTTCTTGGGTAAGGTGCCGAGGTACACCATCCCCAGCATGGACAGCATCAGCAAACCCAGCAGGAAGAACGACAGGTAGCGCCAGTTCAGTGCCTGCGTCCGCGCACTGCCATAGCGGTCATCCCATTCCATCCGGGCTTTCAGGTAACGGTCAAGCTCCTGCTGTTCCCGCCCAAGGTCGTGCTGTACGTTGTGTGTGGTCATGGTGTCCCTTGTCTGGTTATGTCCATCATCCTGGCTTTAAATACCTGCTTTTCTTGCCAGCCCTACAGGCTGGCCTGCATCCCGCCGCTGGGGTGTGCCTCATGCGGGACACGGTGTCCGGCTGTCAGCAATTTACCCGCCCAGCCCGGACGGGTTGCCGGAGTATTACCCGCTGTCAGTGGTGCGCCCGTCATGGCGCTATAACTTTCCGCCTTGCCCTGTTGCCAAGCACCCCGTGTCCCTTGAGTCATGCGTTGGGTGCTGCTTCTGACCAGACTCTCCCCCGCGCCAGCCACACCCCCCAGCACTTTTTGTCCGGCATTGCCGTGGGTAAAAGCACTGCCACGCTGGTAGCCTGCGGTGGCATTACCGGCAAGGCGTGCCGTTGCCCCGGCAGCCGCACGAGTAGCACCCAAGGCCGTGCCGACGGCAGCACTCCCGGCAGCCATGCCGACCATGCTGTTTTGGGTGGCCGTGCCTGCGGACAGTGACGGCGAGCCTGACACCAGCCCGGCGGCGACACCGGGGGCATTCCATGACAGCAGGGCGATGGCCCAGGCAATCACCATCACCGAGAAGATTTCATTCCACTCCACATTCCCGTCCACCACCGTGAAGGTCAGTGAACCCGTCAGGGTCGGTTCCGTCACGGAGAGGATGAAAGCCAGCACCATCAGGCGCACCCCGTAGTTCACCACCCCGCCCAGAGTTTTCTCGGCGATGAATTTGGTGTGCTTGTTGATGCCAAACGGCAGCAGGATGGCGGACAGCCCCATGAACAGGTAGAACTCCAGTACGGTCAGGAACATCTGGATGGCGACGATGGCAAAAGCAATCAGGATGATGAAGGCTGAAATCCACAGGATGATGACCTGCCCGACCTGATCCCAGTCGTCCATGGTTTCAATCATGGTCATGATCGGGGTGATGGCATTGACACCGGCAGTGAATATCCGGCTGGGGTCAAGGATGATGGCATGGCCACCCGCCGCACCCCCTGCCCCACTGATCCCCGCATCCACCATTGAGTAGACGAAGACCGGGGCGAGGGCTGCAAAGTTTGTCACCAGCCACAACCAGAACATCATGAACAGCAGCTTCTTGATGACATCCATGGTTTGGGCATTGCCACCCAATGCCCACCACAAGGCCACCAGCACCAGTTCAATGCCTGCCAGCACCCACAGCAAGGCTTGCCCGCCGTTTGCCCAAATCAGCCCATAGGCCGCATTGAATACGGTCAGGAACTGGTTCAGCGAGTTGGTGAGAATGGCGGTGTCCATGCAGTACCCCGGTTACGGCAGGTGGGATAACGGGGCAGTGTCATACTCTGCCTTACCGAGGTTTTGCATCATTTTGGTCTTGCGTGCGCGGGCTGCTTCACGGGATTTCTCCTGTTGTGCGGCTTGCGCAGCTTCCAGACGCCCATTGGCTGCCAGCAATTGCAGCGAGTCATTCATCTGTTGTGCCAGTATCCCCATGCTTTGGTTCAGCAACTGAAGCTGGCGGACTTCCCCGTCAGCCGTCTGGCTTTCAGCCAAGAGGGCATTAACGTTGGTGACGTTGAGGGCTGCCCGTTGCACGATACCTTGGGCGGTCATGGCCTCAATCGTGGCATTGTCGATTTCGGTGCTCCACTCATCCAGCTTGCCGCCAAAGTTGCTGAAGTCGTAGTTGTCCCAACTGGCTTGATCTGGGAACAGGGTGTTGAACTCGTTCTGGATATTGCTTACCGACTGGGAAACCTGTGTCAGTGTCCCAAGGGTATTTTGCATCTCCTGCAATTGCCCGTTGAGGCCGCCTGCCACACTGGCGTACTGGCTGCCACCGAGGGTTTGCAGGGTCTGTGCCATCTGGTTGATCTGCTGGATCTGGTTCTGGATTTGGGTGACGGCATGGGTCACTTGCAACAGGCTTTGGGTCAGGTTGCCGTAATCAACCACGGGCAAGGCTGCCCTGCCTTGGGTACTGGTTAATACCAGCAGTGCTACCGCCAGCATCAGCGCCTTCAGGTTGAACGTCCTGTTCATGCAGCTTTCCTCCGTGGTGGTTCGAGCAGCTCCACTGCCCAGTCCAGATGGTTGAATTTCAGGATGGCGGCAGCCCAGCGGCTGGCGGGCAACTTCTTTTCGATGGTATCGAGGAACACTTGCTGTTTGGGGTTGGAGAACCCAGCAAATGCCAGTGCCACCGGCCCCATGTCGAGGGTAAACAAACGTCTGCCCTTGATGCTGCGGTAGTAGTAATCCCGTTTCTGTTGGGCATTGGCAATGATGTGCAGTTCGGCATCCGTCAGGCCGAAGGTTTTGTAATACTTCGCCACCTCTGGCACGGTGGCTTCCGCATCGGGGAGGAAAATCCGGGTTGGGCAGGCGCTGATAATGGTGGGGCTGATGCTGGATTCCGCCGCATCTGCTGGTTCCTGGGTGGCAAACACCACATACACGTTGCGTTTGCGCAGGGTTTTTAACCAGCTTTGCAGGCGGCTGGCAAAAATGCCGTGACGCAGGAACAGCCAGCACTCGTCCAGCACCAGCAGGGTTGGACGACCGTCAAAGCGTTTTTCGATACGGTGGAACAGGTACGACAAGGTGGGGATGACAACCTGTTCCCCCATTTCCATCACATGGGTCATCTCAAACATCAGCCAGAAGCTGCTTTTGAGTTCGTCCTGGTCAGCATCAAACAGTTGTCCGTAAGCACCTGATAGCGTGTACAAGTGCAGCGCATCGCGGATGGCGGCATTCTGGCACAGTGCGTGCAAGCCGGTCAGGGTGCGTTGTTCAGGTGGCGCATCGGCCAGTGAACGTAACGCACCTTCCACTTCCTGGGTAATGGCAGGGGTCAGGGTCAGGTTCTGGAGTTCCAGCATGTCGCACACATAGCGCAATGCCCAGTTGCGTTCCCCTTCCCGGTCAATCTGTGCCAGCGGCTGGAAGGCCACAGCAGCATCCTCATTGCCCGGTTCATAATACCGTCCACCGGCTGCCATCGTAGCGGCGCGTGCCGAACGGTCTTTGTCGAAAATGATCACTTGGGCATTCGGATACTTCAGCCATTGCAGTTCCAGCATCGCCAGCAGGGTGGACTTGCCGGAGCCGGTAGGGCCAATAATGACGGTATGCCCCACATCGCCAACATTTAGGTTAAGGCGGAACGGTGTCGAGCCAGTGGTGCTGCACACCATGTGTGGGTTGCCTTCACCGCAGGCCGCCAGCAAGTGTGGGTTGGACACATCCCCCGCCCAGATGGAGGATACCGGCATCATGTGGGCAAGGTTGATGGTGTTGACCAGCGGGCGGCGTACATTGGCACGAATTTCACCCGGCAGGCTGCCTTTCCATGCCTCAAACGCATACAGGCGTTCATCCTTGACCACAAAGCCGCTGGCATTGAGGATTTTCTTGATCTCGTGCAGCTTGTTCATGGCCTGTTGCAGGTTCTTGTCCCACACCGTCACAGTGGTGGTGTACTGCCCGTAAGCCACCAGATCCATCCCCAGCTCCTGGGATGCGGCATCAGCATCATCGGCCTTGTTCTGGGCATCGGTGTTCAACAGGCGGCTGGGTTCACCCGCAGCGGTTTCTTTGAGCATGATCCAGATGTTTTTTACCTTGCCTGTCCAGTAGCGGCGCTGGCGCAGGATGGTGGACATCGCCTCACCCTTGTCGAGGCAGATAAAGCGGTTGACCCAGCGGTATTCAATATTCAGGTAATTGAGCTTGTCGAGGACACCGGGTGTGGTGGTATGCGGGAATCCTGTCACCGACAGGGTGGGCATGTAGTAATCGCCCACCATCGCCACTTCCCCCGCCATGAACGGCTGGTCAGGGATGTAGGCATCCAGGTACATCGGCAAGTCAGGAGCAGCTACCGGATGGGCTTGGGCTGACAGGGTGGAATGCAGGTAAGACAGCAGTTGCCCGTCATCCAACACCCCGACACTGGGGAACACCGTGTCAAGGATGGTGGTGATTTCGGTGGTGGCACGGATGAAATAATCCAGATCCCGCGCAAACCCGTCTTCCAGTTTGGCGTTCTTGGGGTTCTCGTAGAACAGGTCTACCAGCTTCTTTTCCAGTGGTTGGGGACGTTCCCACACGAAACTCAGGTAGTAGGATGACTCGAAATGTTCTGCCCTTTCTTCAAAGTTGCCCTGACGTTCGCGGTCAACCAGCCAAGCGACAGCTACAGGCCAGCGTGATTGGGGGTAAACGTCTTGTTGGAAACGCTGGGCTTCAATGAAGTACGTCCAGCCTGTACCGAGGCGTTTGAGGGCATTATTCACCTTGGCTGTCACCACCATCATTTCCTCATCGGAGGAGGCCGCCAAATCCGGGCCACGGAAGGCGATGGTGCGTAACAGGGTACGGTTCTTGTTGAGGATAATGCCGGGGGCTACCAGCGCACCCCATTGCAGGTGGTCGGCCAGTGCCTCACGCCGCCCAGGCTTGCGTTCACCCATGCCTTGGCGGGCGACAATGAAAAAGCCAAACCCCAACAGCAGGAAGAAGGTCAGCAGAATGGCAACCAGCAGGTAATCACTGTGCATAAAGGTCACGGCAACTTGTCCTTTGTGTGGCGCAGGCCAGCACGGACAACCGCCATGAAATGCGGGTCAAACCGGGTCAGGCGGGCAAGCCCCCAATGTCCCAGCATGGCTACCGGGAGAATCCACAATTGGTGCATCCCGATGGTCAGGGCAGCCACGATAGTCCAGTAAATGAACCCCACCGTGCGTGGCAGGCCAGCCACCAGCACCGGCTCCACCAATGACAGGTGGACGGGGGCTTCATAGCCTTCGGGGTGGTTGGCCTGCCGTTGGCTCATACGCTGGCACCACCGCCAAAGCCGAGGAAGGTCAGACCCCAAGTAGTTGCAGCAAACGCAATGGACAGGCCGAATACGACCCAGAGGGCTTTACGCATGATGCCGCCACCTTCGGAGAAAGCCAGGCCAAGGCCAACGAACACGATGGCGATTGTGCCGAGTACCTGTGCTACCGGGCCGGTCAGGGAGGCCAGCAGGTTCTGGAGTGGGGTTTCCCACGGCAAACCAGCACCGCCGCCACCGGCTGCGGATGCATCAGCACCAGCCAGCATCAGCAAGGCAAATAACAGGGGGGATTTCAGGCGGGATAAATGACGGGCATAGTGCAGCACTGCTCAGGCTCCTTGTGCAGGTTAATCAGGGTTTGTATGGTATGGGCGATTCCTGTGTGGGATGGATGCCCTATGCCCGTCTGCCCTTTATCCGGGAAAACAGATGGACGGCAGGAGATTAACCTTATTTTTTGAATGGTGTGAGTGTAAACCCGATGAACTGATAACAGTTGTTTATGAACGGAGAGTTACAGAAATTATGTCGTCACTGATGCGTTCAGGGAGGGGTGATTTTCAGGTTATTGCGTTGGGCTGTTTATAGGTTTTTGTGCTGCGTGGGTGGGTGTGCATCCCCTGATGGTCAGGCTGTTACGGGTTCTGCTTCGCTGCTTGCTCGCTTTGACTTTGGTCAGTAAAAGCATCCGTGTGAGGTTGCCACACTACCGCAATTTTGCCTGAAAACTGTTCCAAGTGTGAAAGAAGCTCTTCCTAGGGAGCCATGATTCCGTCGAGTGCTGTCTGTGCCAAACCCGCTTGTATCAGCGTCTGATGTATTCGCATCTTGATGATCTTTTTTTCGGTGGAAGTCGTAAAGGTTTTCAGTTCGTTGCTGGTGAAGCGCATCCCGCAGGTACAGACAAGACCGCTTGCGGAAACATGAGTCATTTTGCCACAGGTACATTTGTGCCATTGGCTTTGCGTGAAATGATTGGCGGGGATGGTTGCATAGCAACCCGCGCATACGTGTCCAGCCTTGCCGAGGCTGTTTTGCAGTGAGGCTCCACAGGATGGGCAATCCAGTGGGATGTTTCCTGACAGGCATTCCTTTAACACTACAAAGGCATGGATGTCCCCATCCAGACGGGATGCGGCGAATCGAGCCAAATAGGCCAGTAACGCTTCAGTGACCGGAACCGCCATCACATGCGGGAGTAGTTTCTGAAAACTCCAGCCACAAAATGACCACTGGTTGCGTGCCTCAAGCATCAGGTAGAAGAGCTTTCTGATCCGGGTAATGTCGTCAGGCTCTGCTAGGACGGTTGCCAGAATATGAGCATAGTGGTCTTCAATCCGTTGTAAGTTGCCGTGACTGCGGGAACATCCACCAATATGTATGGGCATGGGCGGAGCTTTGGGGATCTCCACCTTGCTCAGATATTCGTGTGCATCGACGGGTTCCTCAAACATGCCTTGTTTTCCTGTGTTGTCCTGATACGACCTTACCCGATTATCTCTTCCCTGTGGGTTATTTACCATGACAGTGCATCCCCTGCGGGACGGGCTGTTACGGGTTCCGCTTCGCTACATCCCTGCGGGACTTTAGCCCTCCTCATCCCTGATGCCTCCAAAACCACCGTTCGTTCCTCACGCAGGTTTTTCCGCGCTCCGCTTGGCTTCGGGTAGCCAGACCCGTGCCGGGACTGGCTGGGTGTTGGTGCTTTCGGGGCGCTGCCCCCCGCTGCTTCCATGACAGGCTACGTGGACGGTGGGGTATCCCCAATCTTCCGCGCTGCGCTTGTGCAGACCGGGTGATCCCCCTCCCCACCGTCCATCATGGATGCCGCTACCCCCGTTCTCGCCGAAGGGCATAGCCGCCAGGCGGCAGTGACCTGATTTTTTTAAGAGGACGGAAAACATGAAAACACAGGAAAGGAAACCACAAATCCCGGCTTTTGATACACCGGCTTACAAATTACTGGGCAGGGGTTCACACGCCCTGTCGGATGCTGAATTACTCAGCCTGTTCATGGGGGAGAACGTGGAGCTGGCACGCTCCACGTTATTGTTTAACTTCCAGTCATTACGGGAATTGTTTCTTGCAGATGAGGAGGATTTTAAGGCATTAGGGGTCAGCCAGATGACCTATGTGCAATTGCGTGCAGTGCTGGAATTGTGCCAACGGTGGCTAGGGGAAAAGTTGCAGCGGGGTGAGCCGCTGAGTGACCCGGATGCCGTGCGGTTTTACCTCAGTTCACGTTTGCGTGATCTGCCATCAGAGCGGTTTTGTGTGTTGTTCATGGATAACCGTCACCGGATGATTGCCTTTGAAGAGCTGTTCAATGGCACGATTGACGGGGCAAGCGTACACCCCCGCGAAGTGGTGAAACGCTGCCTGTACCATAACGCGGCTTCAGTGATTTTTGCCCATAACCACCCTTCGGGTGTGCCTGAACCCAGCCCGGCGGATGAGCGCATTACCCAGAAACTTAAAGATGCACTGGCACTCATTGATGTGCGGGTGCTGGATCATTTTGTGGTCGGGGATTCGGTGGTGTCATTTGCGGAACGTGGCCTGTTGTAGGCCGCTACCCTGCCCTGCTTTGTCCTGCTGCTGGAGAGTGGCGGGATTTTGGGCGGGGAAGGCTAAGGTCTCACTACGTGAGGCCGTATTGCGGCGGAGCTGGATGCTGCCCTGCCCGCTGGTTGGGCAGCACGGTGCTGCGCCGGGGACTCCAAAACAGATGTTCGTTCCTCACAACTGTTTCTCCGCGCTACGCTTGGCGGGGAGCCAGACCCGTGCCGGGACTGGCAAGTATCAGAATTTGTCATTCGCGGTCAAGGGCATCCAGCAGCAGATCTTGCTGGCTGTCGAAACGTGCTTTGGTAATAGTCCGTGCTTCTTCCATTGCTTTACGGGTTTCAGCATTGGGGACTTGAAGGCAAAAGGCTGCTACAGATAAACACTGCACTGGGTAAGAGGGTCTGGATGATGCAGACTGGCATTTATTGGCTTATGCTGAACAGTAAAAATCAGGAGCAGTATCATGAGTGGTGGACATTTTGATTACAAACAGGCTTATCTTGGGTATATCGCTGACCAACTGGAGCGCGATATAGCGTATAACGCCATACCCTATGATGCCGCTATCGTGAAAGACGGTGAGAAATATTATGGCCACCAGCTACAACCGCAAACCGTCGAATTCATCAGCGATGTTGTTGAGCAGTTGCGACGGATTGAGAATATCCTGCGGGAATATGATTTGGCAGTATCCGGGGATAGTTGTGAGGCAACCTTTCAGGAACGTGTGGGCATCACACCAAACACGGCATAACCCGTCTTCATTGCCCCGAAGTTTTACATGTAAAACTCCCCCTCCCTTGTTTATCCGTCTCCAATAGGGCTTTGCCTTGAACCGTCGTTTGATAGCGTTGCAAGCGACTGCGGGGTTTTTCAGGAATGGTGCGGGCAAGTAACCCTTCATCCAGCATGAAATCCAGATAGTTACGTTGGAAGGTTTCCCGATGTTTGATAGCCGTTATCTCTTGAATTTCCGAACTTTTCTTCGGCTCCAAACAAGCAGCAAGAACACGGAAAACCCATGATTCCACTTGTCCGGTGACTTGTCCGGTGACTTGTCCGGTTAATTCGGTGGCAACACGCACGGGTTGTACTACCAATGGCTCTTGGCACAAGACCAATTGAAAGGATTTTCCCGCCTTGTCATTGGTAATCTCCGGTGTGCGTCGCCCCAGTTCCTGCCAATTACGCATAATGGCGCGGATACCTGTACCCGCTTGATCACTCAAACCAATCCGCCGAAACGCATTGACGATAAGGGGATTGCGAATTTCCTTTTCATTGGATTCCAGCAATTGAGCCGTGGTCGCAAACGCATCACCCGGATTCCAGAACACAAACCGATCAATAAACCACTTCAGTGAAGCCTTACGATGATGATCACCATAATCCTGATGGATCAACAAGTTAATGGATGCCTCACGAAAAGCAACATAATCCGGGGGATCATCGTTACGGCGCATAGTAGCAGGATCAATCTTGAATGGATGCTCAGCGACACGTGAATACTTGGCAACCAATCCACGCCACGTTTTGAACAGGTTCTCTTCAAATACTAAGCGGTCATGCCAGCGTTCATCCGCAGACCACGATTCAAACCGGGCATCAATACGCTGATAATCCAACACCGGGCGCGGCAACAAGGCACGCACACAACGATCCACCCCAAACAGCAAAATAGCGGCACGGGTCAAGACCGGCTTGCCCGCCTGATGCACCATGAAGTTCCATTCCAATAGAAACTCAACCGGGTCGGTGATTTCACGTTGCTCAGGGTTGCGCCGTGCAAATTGCGCCTGATACCACCTCAGCGTTTCACGGTCAATACTCGACTCAACCGGAAAATCCGTGACCGCCACACCATCCCACGCCTGCTGCGTCGCATCGCGCAAGAAGCGTTGCAACTCATTCGTGGTCATACGCTCATCGCGTGCGCCCCGCCGAATATAACTGTCACGCGGATTGCCATTCAGATACACCGGCTTTTCATGACGCTCTGATTCGGGAATATAAAAAGCCAACAGGCGCTTGCCATCCAGCTCATAGACATGGGGCTGGGCGTTGATCACATGATTGAGTTTTTGCCCACTACGCAAAGTCGTCAGAAAAGCATCTTGCATTTGATCAAAAGCGCTAGGTTCGACACCAGAAATTTCCAACAGTCCATTGGCTTCTGATACCCCAAACAACAACCAACCTCCTTGCGTATTGGTAAAAGCACTGACGGTTGAGTAAGCATCTTTGGGAACATCGCGTTGCGCTTTCTTGCACTCGAAGTCTGTCCATTCATAGCCTTGTATGCGCTTGAGCAGTTCATCTTTTGTCATGGTTACTCCATTACAAAGTGCCAAGTTGTGGGGTTTCCATAGTTTCCTATTCTGCCAGGGGAATGGGGCAGTCTTGGGATCTTATATTAAAATACCCTATTCCACCCTGTCATCCTGGTTCCCAATACCTTGGAGTACGGGGCAAAGCCCCGGATATGCCACCTGGATTCAAAATGTGCCGATTTTTTGCTTTTGTACTGCCAGCAGTTTCTGACACGTCAGTTCTTGCAGGTTAAGTTTGGCCTGTATGGCTTGTTGCATTCTGATGAACAGGTGGGCAGTAGCTTGGGCATCTGCCAAGGCACGATGGAACTGCCCGGACATGGGGAGCTGGAGAAATCTGACCAGTGTTCCCAGTTGATGGTTGGGTGCTTCGGGGAATACCCGTCTGGATAGCAGCATGGAACAGAGAAAATCCTGCTGGCGTTGCTTGCCCTGTTGGGTGAGGGCTTCATCCCAGAACTTACGGTCAAAAGAGGCGTTGTGGGCTACCAAGGGGTGGTTGCCTGCAAACTCGATGGCTTCATCCATCACTTTGTCCATGGGCGGGGCTTTGCGGATCATGGCATTGGTGATGCCGGTCAGGGATTCGATAAAGGGCGGTATCCAGGTATTGCCGTTCATCAGGCTTTGGTAGCGGTCAGTAATCTGCCCATCCTTTACCAGTACGACAGCGATTTCAGTGGGGCAAGCCCCATAGTCAGGAGACATGCCGGTGGTTTCAAAGTCGAGGATGGCGTAGGTGGTCATGGAGTTACCTTGGATTTTGAAGTCTCATTGCGTGAACGGGCTGCTACAGGTTCCGCTTGTGCTGTATTCCTAGTTTCTCTGCGATCCATGTGGTTTTTGGGAGTTTTAGCTATCACCATGAGTTTCTGTCCATTTGGATTGTTCTATTGCTGTTCCCTTTCAAACTGCAACCAATGACCACCTCCGAGTAGGCGGTAAAATAATGAACGGCTGAATCCAAGTATTTTTGCCCTAAACAGGAAAATGGAAATTGGCGCAACGACAATACCCATGCTGAAAAACTTCTCAGCATTAGAGGCTTGTTCTGTATTTCCAAACAGGTATAGCCACGCAAGGAAAATCCATCCCCCTGTGAAACCAACTAATATGACAGTAAATATTAAATAGCTGAATAGTCGTGCTCTAGTATCGAAACTTCTCTGGAATTTCATCATTGCATGGTGCGATGAGAAGCTATCATCAACACACATTGATACTGCCATGCTTGCTGTCTTTTCTCCCAAAAGCCGGAGGAAGGGGGATATTTGTTCATTCAGTTCCATTTGCTCACTTTGCTTGAATGCCTGCTGCAAGGTTTCTTTCCGGGCTGATTCAGTTTTACCGGCAAGCTCTTGCCCAACTATCAGGATCGACAACACCGGAGCGGTAGTCAGGCCATCATTCAGGGCTGATAGTGACATGCTGACATCAAGGCTTTGCTGGTCGGAACTGTTCATCCGGGCCTGGATGCCCTTTTTTATGATTTCTGCATGACCGCCATGATGAAGATTACTGACTATCATCGCGAAAACCGCAAGATCATCATGAACCCATTCCGTTTGTTCTGATACTTTCCGGCGTTCCAATCTGGCCATGGCTTTTTCAAAAAGTGCCTTGTCTTCGTTTCGTATTGAGGCTAGTAGCGCTATGACTACATCTTCAGTTCTGCTTAGTCTGGAGGGGATGTTTACTTCTTGATCAGGTTCAAACAGGAGGCGGATGAGTGCATCGAGAGACTGATTCTCCTTGTAGGTAAGCAGGGCTTCTTGGCGACCTATAAGAACCATTTTTTCCGTTTCAGTGATGTGTTGATAATTTCAGGGTTCCAGCCGGGAAGGCCATCTAGTAGGTCGAGCCACTTGGCTATTTCGTCGGCATAGAAAATCGTGACTGGTAGATAGGTGGGAAAGAACGTTTTCCATGACAGGTGGGTAAAGTTCATGACTTGCTCAACTATGTGATGAAGGTCTTTGAACGTCGATTTCTCATGAATCTTTACCAGAACGGGTCTGCTGAAGCCGTGTCGTTTGGCTTTGATTTCCTTGTTTCCCCGGATTTGCACCAGCCATTCTGTATCGGACAGCTTAATGTTTGTACCCCGTGCTGGAACAAAATTTCCTAGTTGTGAAGCAGAACCTCTTTGTTGCCTATCGAACATGATGAAGGGATGGCGGGTGGATACTGTTACGAATGCATAACGAATATCGTAGTTCGGAAATTTTTTGATAAGTTCAGCAACAACATCAGCTTCGATGTTTTTTATTGGTTTGAATATATGGAAAATGATGCGCACCGTATCGCCATCTTCCCATGGTTGCTCTTCTGACCGTGACAGCGTATTTATTGACGTTTCCAATCCTGTCAGGAGTTCTTCAAAGTAGTCTTCGTAAGGAACAGCCCTGTTGGTGTTGGCCATCAGAAACCGTCCATCGTTGGCAAAGAATGTAGTGAGTCCAACGATTCGTCTGATACCACCGCCCTTGAACTCGGTATCACGTTGTTCAGTACTGCCAATGCCAACAATCAGTTCTCTATCAACATCCTTGCTCCCAGGTAGTGTCCAGGGAATACCGCCTAGTTTGGCATATATTTGTAATGCCATCGGCCCAAGAATACTTCCCAGGTAACTCTCCGTTTTTCTGACATTCTCTTGCTTGATTCCTTGGACAGGGATGCCCATCCCCAATAGGAGAGCCTTGGCCATGATGAAGGCGTTTTGCTCCGCTGGGAGCTTCTTCTGGGCCTCATTCCCTTCAACAATTGCCAGATCGTATTCTTTGTTGTCATTGTGAGTAACTGCGTTGCGAATGGCTGCTTTAAAGTGCTGAGGAGTTGGTCCTTGTGTTTCGTGAATGTCCCACTTGATGTTGCGGAGCCGGAAGAGATCTCTTAGCCCTTTTTGGAAGTAGGCGCTATCCGGTATGCCATCTGCCAAGGCGGCGAGGGTTTTTGTGAAACCTCCTCTGTTAGTACTCTGGCATATAACCAGTATGTTGAGTTCTTTGGGACGGAAGTAGGACTTGTCATAGGGGCCAAATCTCAGTAAACCGCTTAATGGCCTTTCACTGCCAGCACCAGGCGTAACGTCGAAAAGGAATTTGGGTGCCGGTAGATCGATCGTCTCTCCTTTGAGTATGGGGTGGTTAGTTACCTTGAACGCAAATCCAGATGCTGACTGGAACTGCCATTTGCAAATGTATCCAGCCATTTGCTGCATTTCATTGTGGAGCTCTTCAGCGTTCGAGTGGAGGGAGTCTAGGGAGAAAACCTGCTCCAGAATGCTCTTGGCCTGTCTGTCCCCCATTTTGAACCGTAAATAGTTTTCAATTTCTTGCCGTGATTTTCTGATGAAAAGTTCCTTTAGGGGAAATGCCTGCTTGCCTTCATAGGTATCAACAATCGCATTACCGTCACGTATGGATTCAACCCTGCCGAGTGCGGTCTCTGATGGGGCGAGTACACCATCTAACCCAGGTATGGGCTCTGAATGAACGACTGGCACACCAATCAGGGAATAGCCTTCAGCAGCAAGTTGTTCAAGACTCTGGTTTACTCGCCAACGACGTTTCATATTGATCAGCAGGTGAGGGGTTTGAACGCCTTCTTTGTTGACTCTTCTTGTTTGCAGCTCGATGAGCAGGTTATAGCAGACAACATCCTGAAGTTCCTCTGGGAGGAAATCTCTCAGAGCATCATGTCCTTTTTTTCTGGATATTATTCGCAGTGGATAGAATGACAGCGGTGCCAGATTTGGCAACTCACGTATGATGGTTCGAAAAAACACATGGTGAATTAGACTATCAATAATCTCAGGGGGAGTGTTGGGGGTAATTGGGAAACTGTTGCCAATGTCTATGTCGCTGCCATCATTCCAGAGGCAAAATATTTTGTCGCCACGTCTGAAGAATGAATGGGTACGATTGTACGTGCTTCTGAGCTGATTCAGCGTTTCAGGGGTGTAATCCGTAACGCGCAGGTCAATCTCGTTGTCGTGAATCAGTATTGGATAGGCATTACTTAGCATGTCTTCATTCTACTTTAACTGTTGACGCATTTTAGCACAGATGGTTTTGCTGCGTTGTTTCTGTCAGCGCGTTGCCTTTGGCATGTCTATGTATGCTTCCAACCTCGCCAACACATTCACCTTCTCCATCTGCCCCAGTGAGTTCACCGGGGTACCGAACAGTGCCGGGTTGCCGACTAAAATAGCTAATGCTTGCGCACGGGAGATGGCGACATTGATGCGGTTCTTCTCGTACAGGAAGTCTATGCCGCGTGGAGCTTCAGCAGCATCACTGGTACACAGGCTGAAAAACACCACAGGCGCTTCCTGACCCTGGAACCTGTCCACGCTCCCTACCCTTGCCTGCGGCATGGCCTGTTTCAGGTAGTTGACCTGATGTTGCAGGATGGTCAATGTGGAAAGTGATGGGTCTCACTGCGTGAACGGGCTGCTACAGGTTCCGCTTGCGCTGTATCCCTGCGGTACAAGCCTTGCCTATCCCTGACCTCTGCCATGCTCTGCTTGGGGGGATCAACAGGTAAGTCGTATTCTTCATGCCGAATTGGTTATTTTCTTTCCAAATCGAATAGCATTGCCCATAATTTCATGATCTGATCCAAACGACAAGCTGATGGCTATGAAGTCGGCATTCGGTGAGTCATCTGTCTTCCCTTGCTACTATTGCGTTGTATCTGGGGGTTTACCTTACTGTAAGGATATAGTACGTGTCTGCTACTGATCTAAGTTTTTCAATCCATGCTGAACGACAATTCGCTGAACTAGAGGCAAGCTACTCTCTGGAGCGGTCTGGGGAGAACAATCATCTTACAAATCAAGACCGTATTTTTTGGGAGGACTGGAATGATATTCCTTGTGTTGTACTACTCGGCGAGCCTGGCAGTGGTAAAACTACAGAATTTAAATACCAGTGTAACAAATTGAGAAACACAGAAGAGTTTGTTTTTGAAAGTAACTGGCAAGACTGGATGGCTGGTGACAACCTTGAGGAAACATTAAACGATAAAGATAAATTCAAAGATGCACTAAGTTCAGAAAATACGATCTGGTGGTTTCTTGATGCTTTGGATGAATTACACCTTAAAGATCAAAACGCTTTTACTGTAGTTCGCAAGAAGCTTAAATCCATTGGGGAAAATGTTCTTAAAAGAGTTAGGCTCAGAATTTCATGTCGTAGCAGGGATTGGAGAACAACAGAGAAGGAAAAATTATCTAGCATTTTTCCAATAAAAAAATCTGATTATGCAAATAAGAACGAAGACGATGACCCTATATCGGTGGTGATTGTTCAGTTGTTACCACTAGACGATAAAGCTATTCATGACTTGTCATATGATAAATTAAATACAGAAATTGACACTGAAAAATTTATTCACATATTGAGGAACTTACATATTATTGCACTTGCCGGGCATCCCTTTCTGCTTGTGCAATTATTGTTACAATACAAAAATAACTTTATATTGGGAAAGAATCGGACACAACTATATAAGTGGTCAATTAAACGTCTTGTAATAGAATTGAATGAGGAAAGAAAACCTAGCACAACCCCTGAGCAACGTATTGAAATTTCCAAGTTATTAGCCATTCACTCTGTGCTTTCTTCTAAAGTCAACATCATTGTTCCAGATACGGACTCCTCTAATGAAATGATGCTGGATGCAACTGAATGTTTAAGCTATTTTGACAAAGGTCAGAATTGGAATATTGGAACGTCGGAAATATTAGAAACACTGAACACTGCATTATTCAGGAAAGATCAAAAAGGCTTTAGTTTTTCCCATCGTAGTTTTGCCGAATATTTGGTAGCAGATTATCTGTCAGATATGGATGGACTGTTGTTGACTGGTATTAAGTCATTGATTTACATAGAAAGTAGCACTTGTATTCCTACTCAATTACGTGAGACTGCTGCTTGGCTTGCTGGGCTTAATAAAGATTTCCGAACATGGCTGATTAAGCGTGATCCAGTTACTGCTGTTGATGGTGATGTGATCCTTTACACTCCTACAGAAAGAGAGAAATTAATAAATATATTAGCTAAACGTTTCGAGGACAGGGTATGGCAATGTGAGTTTAATCAGTTCGGTGATCTGGCAAGACAGCTTGAATCGTATGGAATTTTGGCATCATTATTAAATAAAGATAAGAGTAGATATGTCCGCCAAATGGCAATGGACATGATTGATTCCGCAGAAGTAGAGGAACTATTTCCTGATTTACAAAGAATTGCTCTTGATAAAGAGGAAACCCCTTCACTTCGCCTCAAGGTTATAAAAATATTAGTTACTCGTGCACCAGATTTGTATGCTAAAAAACTGCTACCGTTATTAGAGCTTTCCCCGGAGGAAGACCCTTCAGATGAGATAGCGGGTATAGTACTTTACTATTTGTATCCTGAATATCTCACAACTGATCAGATTTTAGTTGCTATACGTTCACCACACTATGATAGTATGTTTAGCAGCTACATGCGATTTTGGAATGAACTATTTATACAACGGATACCTGATTCTCCTGATGATAGAAAGGTCGCTCTTGATTACTTTAGTAAAATTTTGGTTGATGGAAAAAGTCAACGGCGTCATTTAGCCGATATTAATGGCTTAATAGCCAAAGCTTTTGAAAAACTAATAATTAAGGAACTCGGCGTTTCACCTTGCAATCTTAATAGGCTAGGTTCTTGGTTAGTTAAGTGGAGTTCATTTGAAAATAGAAAGCACAGTGATTTGATGTGTCTTTTGACAAAGATTCCGGGCCTCGGATCGGGTTTATTAAATTGGAGTCTGAGTCATTCACGGAATGAACAAGATTTTTTCACATGTTTGAATCTATTTGATGGGGGCTCTTATTGTATTCAAGGTGGCACTGTATATCCAGTGGATGAATCTAACAGAAAAATAGAAGATGTGATTATGATCAGGAAAGAGGATGGATTTCGTGCATCTTTATTCCATCCAAATGATCTGAATAGTTGGACTAAGTTATGTATTGATAATGCCAATAACCAAAGTATTGGAGAACACCTCTTTGTCGAACTTGTTAGTGTATTATTACGTTACCCTGATTTTATTCAATTAGAAGTTATCGAGGAACTAGCATTAGCATCACCTAACTATCAAAATTATTGGGATTCTCAACGTATTACTGATCTCGGTAGTGAGGATGCGAAACGCTCACATGATTCAGGAAAGATGGAAGCACAGAGCCGAAAGATAAAAGCCATATTCGCCAAAAATCAAAGTGAATACCTTGGATGGTACTATCGTAAGCACCATGAAAAAATGGAAATCCTTGATCGCGAAGTTAAGGTTATTACTGAAGTCCAGAAAAACATTCAGGTATTACATGATGGTGATTTACTATCTTTGATAAATGTAATTAAGATGGTTGTGACAGAATGTCACCGCCCAAAAAGTGAAATATTGAATTTGTTAGGTAATCGCTTTGGAGCTAATGTTGCTGGTGCAGTTCAGATAGGAATAACACAAGCATTGATGAAGTCATTTGACGACGTATCAATTTATAAGCCTTCATCGTTACCTGGCGAACATCAGCTTTGTGGGTTGAAAATTATTGACTGGGGTCTTCAAGAATGGTTTGACAACTGGTATAGGTCAGGTTGTGATAATTTGCAGATTCTTAATAAAGATCAGATATGCTATTTAGTGAATCGTATATCTGATCCGCTAGCGACATATGAAATGTGTATCTTATTAGAGTCTATTTGGGATAACCATCAAGATGTCGTATTGAGATGGATTGATGAGAATATAAGAAATAGAAGAAATAGAAGATCAAGTCACTATGTAAAAGTAATGTTGTTATTATGGAGTATGAATCGAGGTCAGGATATTATATGGCAGACGCTCGCCAGAATTTTAGATACTGAATATGAAGCTGTTGCTATTCGTGATTTTAGTATTTGGTATCATTTGAATCGTAGGTATCCTCCCCTTCTCGACATGAACTTGCTTGAGAAGCTTACTATTTACTTACTTGAACATGGATTGCCTAGAAATGTAGAAGCACGTCGCTCCGCTATCAAGATTTTAACTCCACAGTTTCAAGGAAATAGGAGAGATAGCATTATGACATTGCTCCAGTCCACAGTTCAGGAGGAATGTTTGTCATCTCACCAAAAAATTGAACCTTCCGCCGTTGTAGCCTTGTCCGCTTGGTGGGAGATGGCTCCTTCTGAGGCTTATAAATATTTAAAATCAGCAGCTTGGCTGCCATTGCTCAACGGATCAGAGACTGAAAATGTTACTACACCGTATGTAATTATTAGTTTCATCCACAATTTGAGTAGCACTTTTGATAAAAAACTATCAAATACCGTTCCTTGGAACTGCTACGCTGAACTATTACCTTTACTGTATGAGCAACATAAACCTAGTCTTAGGCAAGAACTTGGTGATAAATACGAATTTGTGAAGCATGAGAGGGTGATCAATTCTTGTAGAAAACAATTGATTGAACATTTGATAAATGCACCTGAAGCCAAATCTTGGCTTTCCGAGTGGAAAGATGATTCTTATTATGGATATGATTGTGACTGGTTTAGTGAACTGCATACTGAAATCGAACGTCGTCAGGCTGACAAGGATTGGGTTCCATTAGAGTCAAAAGAAATTAAAGAGATTATAAATAAACGTACCATACCTATTCGTAACGCCGGAAATCTCTCAGAACTTCTGAACTATGTGATTGCATCTGAACTTGTTTCCGTGTTTAGCTCCCCAGCCAGTCTTGCGCCTTTTCTATGGGAGGGAACAAAAAAAGACGGTCGTAAGCCACCAAAAGATGAAAATAAGTGGGAAAAAGAGCTTCAAGCAGTAATTTACGCAAAATTATATCTTATATTGAAAAATTACCCTGTAATTGCCACAAGGGAATCTGAGGTGCGTGACGCAAAGAAGCCGGACATCTTAGTATCCTGCATCTTAAAAGATGGCACAAAGGTCAATGTCCCAATTGAAATTAAATGGGCAAAGCATGATAAGGTTTGGATAGCTCCAAAAGAACAAATATTAAAGCAATATATGTTGGAGCAGGATGTATCCCATGCCATTTATATTGTCGGATGGGGCGGAATAGATCATCTCTATTCTCGTCAGCCAGGGAGGAGAAAAAAACCAGAGAATATAAAAGAATTTCAGGAGCAGTTACAAAACTATACAGATAGTCAGCTTGACGGCACGGGTAAAACCATCACTGTTCATGTGCTTGACATCACAGTGTGAGAGATAAAAATATTGGTCGGGAGTAAGCGTATCAAAGTGTCATGCTCTTCGACACCCCGGCCCTGTGATGGCACTCCGTCCCCCTGTGTGTGGGCTGACCTGTATTTGGGTACTGATCCGCTCTTTCATGGCTTGAACATGCGAAATGACCCCGATCAGCTTGCCGTCTTGTTGTAAACCTGCTAGGGTTTCCAGTGCTGTATCCAGCGCATCTTCATCCAACGTGCCAAAACCCTCGTCCAGAAACAGGGAATCCACCCTGACGTTTTGGCTTGCCATATGCGACAAGCCTAATGCTAATGCCAAGCTAACGATGAAGCTTTCGCCACCGGAGAGGTTGCGGGTGGAGCGGACTTCACCAGCCTGATAGGTGTCAATAACATTCAGTTCCAGCGGCTGCTGATGGTTGCGTGTCAGCAAGTAACGGTCACTCATTTTCTGTAGCTGTTGGTTGGCATGGGTGATCATCACTTCAAAAGTCAGACCTTGGGCAAAATTGCGGTACTTTTTTCCGTCTGCTGAGCCAATCAGCTCATGCAGATTATCCCAGCGCGTACATTCGCGCTGTTGCCCGTCGATATTTCTGAGTTGTGCTTCCTGCTCATGTTTCAGGTGTTCATTTTCCTCTAGCTTGTGCTGGATACCACCAATATTCTGCTGGATGCCGCTCAGCTCGGCCTTGAATACATCACGCGCCTGCATTAGCTGCTCAGGGGATTGCCCGGTTAGCTGTTTGCCCCGTTCGTTTGCCAATTGCACCGTTTTGTCCTTGGCCTTGGTTTCCAGTTCTGCCCATTCAGTGGCAAGTTTCTGTGCTTGTTGAGCCAGTTGCTGGCGTTCGGTTTCGGGGAGGCAGGCGGCAAGATAGTCCGCCTCATCGCTAAAGCCGATTTTAAGCAGCAGTGCCAGAAAGGTGTCTTCCTGTGTTTGTAATAGCTTGCTCCTGCCATCCATGGTGGTCTCAAGGGCGTGTTTTTCAGTCTGTAGCCTGTGCAGTTCACGATTGGCAGCATTGGATGCCTGACGCTGCACTTCAAGTTGTGACTCCGCCTCTTCAACAGATTTGAGCAAGCGGGATTCTTCCTCATCCGCTTGCTTGTCCCCGAACAAGGATAGCCGCTCTTCAAGACCCTCTGCCTGAACTTGCTTTAACGTTTGGAGTGCATCCTGCTGTCGGGTCACTTCCGTTTGTTGCTGGCGGTGCTGTTCACCCAGATGTTGTAGCTGTTGTTGCAGTGTTGTCAGTGATTTTTCAAGCTGGTTATGGTACTCGTTCCGCTCAATCCATTGCTGGCGGCGGTAAGAGAGTTTGTGTTCAACTTGCTCAAGCTCATCGACAGAGAACGCTGGTATGCCATAGGGAATGATGGTGCTGGATACTACTGCCAGCTCTGCTTTGAGATGAGCATCAAGCTCCACCGCCTCTTGCTGGATGCGCTGGCATGTTTCAGCCGCTGAATCACTGGCATGAACCGCCTGCTGCATCTCCCGATCAAATTGGTGTAATGTCTCCTGCTGATGCTGAAGGGATACCTTCAGTGCGCCGATAGCCTTTTCGTGTTGTTCGGCTGTTTGCACAAGAATGGTAGTCTCTGCCAGACGGGTAGCATTCTCCTGTTGCAGGGTTTGCACAAGAGGTTTCCAGCCATCTTCAGTAGTCTCTATCTCCAGCGAGGAAAATTCTTGCCGGATTAGGGGCATTTCCGTTGCCATTTTTTTGGTGCATTCGCGTTGTTGAGCTGCATTGTTTTCTAGGTCTTTCTGGACAGCCACTTGCTGTGCATTCAGGTCGATAAGCTGTTTGGCGGATGCTTTGAGATCGGTTTTGGCTGATTTAAGCTCGTTGGCAGTTTCATCCGGTGGGGGAATATTGCCTGTGGCATAAGGGTGATCGGGAGAGCCACACAGCGGACAAGCTTCCCCATCCTTCAACTGGTGGCGGTGTTCTGTGAGGGACTGGATGGTTTTTAATAGTGTTTGGCGTTCCTCCATCCGTTGTACTTTGTCTTCCAGTGCACTGTGTTTGGCTTGTTGTAGTTCACTCTGGTGATTCAGGGCAGTGCATTTAAGTTGATGCTGTTCCTGTTCGGTGTGGAGTGTGGCCTGTTTGTGTCTTGTTTCCCCAACAGACTGGATGGAACGGGACAGTCTTTCCAGTAGCCCTTTTTTGTCTTTTAGATCCGCCAAGGTTTGCCGCCATACACCCGTATCCTTGTCTTGCAGCAATTGTCTGAATTCCTCCTCTTGTTGGGCAAGGGTATGGCGGGTGTTTCCAATCTGTTGGGCGTGTGTTGCCAATGCAGCCGTTTTTGCCGTGCGTGCCGCCAGTGTTTGCTGTTGGAGGATGGTAGCGGATGCTTGTTCGGCAAGCTTGCCAGACAATTGTTGATTCAGACCGCGCAGCAAGATGAATTGTTGCTGGATACCAGCAAAATGTTCCACAAGGTTTTGATCAGTACGATGCTCAGCCAGAAATTGACGGGTTTCAGCCGCAGCCTTTTCTTTATCCGCCAACTCACCTTGTGCCGTTAGCTGCTGGGTTTTGAGCGTATCCAATTTGTCCTGTTGCACCTTGAGTAGCTGTTCTGCCTGCTGAATTGTACTTGCCCGGTCTTTGATTCTGGCATCAAGCGCCCTGACCTGAGTGAAAATAGGCCGTAAGGTATTTTGTTGCTGTTTGGTTGTTTGCAAGTTACCAGTAGCCGCAGCCAGCACCTGTTCTGCCAGTCGGTAAGCACTTTCCTGCTGGGGAATGGACTCCAGCAAGTGGGTGTATTTTTGCTGGTCGGCGGTTTGTTGTTCGCGCATGGTGGATAGGCGCGTGTAATCGCCTGCCAGTTCCAATGCCTTGCGGGCATTGTCCAGTCGTAATTGTTCTGGCTGGAAAGCTTCATGACGATCTCGCAGCGTTTCCCGGAGCGTACCCAGCAGAGCGAGTTCCTGCTCAAGTACGGTTATGTTTTCCAGCCATACGATGAACTGCTCATGCTGGTTAATCTGTTGTTCCAGTTGTTGGGTGACAAGGTGTTTTTGTTGCAGTTCTAGCCGGTACTGCTGTTCTTCCACCGCATTCAGTGCACGTAAACCCTTTAGCCCCGCTTGCAGGGTTTCCAGCTTTTTACGTTCGGTACTACGGCGTTCATGCACTTTGATGGAAATCTGGCTGTAAATGCCAGTTCCGGTAATTTGTTCCAGAATCGGCGCACGTTTATCCGGGTCTGCATTCAGGAATACCGCAAAACTTCCCTGGGCTAACAGGATAGACCGGGTAAAACGCTCGAAATCCAACCCGGTAATGCTCTCAATCTGGTCAGCAACTTCACGCAATGCCGTGGCTATGGGCTTGTTAGCTTGTGCATCGACAATTTCGTGTTTGGGGTTTTGTAGCTCGCCTTCTGCCTTCTTTCTGGCACGATGCTGGCTCCAGTGACTGCGGAACAGGCCAGTCTGAGTTTCAAAGGTGACTTCGGCATGGCATTCGCCGGTATGCCGGGACATGATCTCGTTGCCACCTTTGGTAATTTTCCCTAGTCGGGGGGTACACCCATAAAGTGCCAGGCAAATAGCGTCAAGAATGGTGCTTTTGCCAGCCCCTGTCGGGCCAGTGATGGCAAAAATCCCGTCGGATGTGAAAGCTGGTTGGGTAAGGTCGATGATCCATTCACCTGCCAGCGAATTCAGGTTTTTGAAGCGTATTTGCAGAATCCGCATGGTTTATCCCTGTCCTTCATGGAGCGAATGCAGCGCATCCTGATAAGTGTGCAACAAATCCGGCCATTGTGCTTCGGGTACAGCATGGACACTCAGGCAACGTTTAAACACATCCGTTACATCCAGATCATCCAGTGATTCACCCTCATTAGTTGGTTGCAACCCACCATCCGTGACCCGATTGTTCTTGATGCGCAGAATTTCCATGCCAGTTTCCACCAGCAGGGATTCCAAGTGTTCCCGCAGGTTGCTGACCACCTCTTCCCCAGTATAGATAATTTCCAGCCACGCCCGACTGTGTGCGGTGACCAGTTCCATGAGCCGCGTTTCGATAGAGGCCAGATTACCGCGAACCTGTTCCAATGCCTGGAAAACGGGAACCTCCAATGGTAAAACGGTTGCGGATCTACCCATGAATTCCACCAGACAGATGCTTTTGCGCTGACGGGCTTCGCCAAAGCCCATGGCTAAGGGCGAGCCGCTGTAACGTCGGGTTTCTGAGCCGCCCACTTTTTGCGGAACGTGCAGATGCCCAAGGGCAAGGTAGTCAATGCAGGCGGGGAAAACGCTTGCACCAACATGGGCAAGAGAGCCAATGTAGAGTTCGCGTACACCATCACCGTCGATGGTTTGACCACCTGCCGTAAACAGGTGTCCGGTAGCAACGATGGGCAGATCAGGATGGTTGGCGTTGCGCTGCTGTTCTGCCAATTCACCCACCACAGCATAATGGGAGCGGATGCCATCCAGCAGTTTGCGTTCCTTGTCTGTCATACTTTCCCCGGCTTCCGCCACACGGATGTCACGATCCCGCAAATAAGGCACGGCGCAAACCACTAATTCTGGTGTGCTATCCGGGCTGTTCAGCAGCAAAATTTCCTCTTCGGGTGAACCGCTGGTTGCTCCGATGACGTGAATATCCAGGGTACGCAACAAATCTTTGGGTGCATTGAGGAAGGAAGGGGAATCGTGGTTCCCAGCAGTGATCACGACGTGGCGACAAAATGACTTGCCCACATTGCGCAGGAAACGGTAGTACAGTTCTTGGGCGCGGTTACTGGGTGTACCGGTATCGAACACATCCCCTGCTACCAGCAACACATCAACCTGATGCTGGTTGATGGTGTCTGTCAACCAGTGTAGGAAAGCCGCGAACTCCTCATAACGTTTTTTGCCATAGAGAGTACGACCCAAGTGCCAGTCAGAAGTGTGAAGAATTTTCATCGCGGCTCCTGGATTCAGTCCACCATCGCTTTCAACAACCCATCCCGTGCATCAGAATAGAACTGGATGTCCACCTTGGTCGCCATGTCATCAGACAAATCAAATAACTGTCTGCGGCAACTAACGGGCATCAGCAAGGCATTTGCCCCTTTCTCAACCGCTATTTCAGCGATACTGACGGCATTATGGACGGGTTCAATCGAGCCGCCGAGGTTGATTTCACCCACGACAACCAAGCCGCCCCGCACACTTTTCTTGAGCAATGCCGAACACAAGGCGATTAACCCAGCCATACCTAGCTTTGCACCAGACTTGGCAGCATCAAACGCTCTTAACTGGACGGAAAACTCGTGATGACGCGGGTCTTTATCACCGACCAATTGCATGGAACGGGCATACAGGTTTTGTTCGGCATAGCCGATGCTTTCCCTGAAAGCGGCAGGCACGGGTTTGTTCAACACCTTGACACCTGAACCTGGCCCCTCATTCACCTCAATGCGGTATAGTCCAGGGTGTTCATCTGCACCACCTTGACTAATCGTCCAGACCTGCCCCGGCTCTAGCGGGTCATTGCCAATGCTGTTTTCACTATGCAACTCCGGGGTTGAGATAAACTTCTCAACGCCATCTGCCCCCATCACATAACTGAAATGGGTGTTGCGGAACTCGGCTGCCCCGATCCGTTTCTGCTGTTCTTTGACCCGCCGCCTTGCTTCCAGTGCAATGCGGGCTGCCCACTCAATGTCTTCATCCGGGATGCTGCATTCATTATCGGGATACAGCAATTTCAACAAGCCGCTGACTGTTTTGTTGACGGCATTGGTGTCGCGCCCGGAGAGGCTGCCACCCCAAAATATCCGGTTCTGCAAATGTCCAAGGCGGCTTTGGTTACGTAACTGTCCCCAGCACTCTGACAGGAAGTCGCTGACCAGTCCAAAGTGATCCGTTAAGAGTTCCTTGCTAATTTTGGGTACATCCCAACCGGGAAGGAAAGCGTGGATACGATCCATGAAGGCAGTGTCGTCACGCATTTCTGACGGCATCGGTCCAAACAAATGCCCAACCCGCTGTTGGTGTTCCACATCCACATCAAAATTACCCACCAACACAATACTGCCATCAGCACGGATACTTTCCTTGCCCCGGCTGAATTCACCTGATTCCATGTAACCTTTCATGATGTTGACACCATCTTTCTGGTCGAAGGAGATGCCAGAAACTTCATCAAAGCAGACCACATCATACTGGCACACCAGCCCCCGCTGCCCGCTGCCCATGTGGACAAACATGCGGGCAACCGTTGCCTTGCCGCCAGAAATCAGGTGGGCGTAAGGGGATACCTGCTGGAACAGATGGCTCTTGCCAGTACCGCGTGGGCCAAGCTCCACCAGGTTATAGTTCCGTTCCACAAAGGGAACCATGCGCAACAACAAGGCATTTTTCTGCCGTTCGGATAGCGGATCTGGTTCAATACCGATAGAGCGCAATAGCAGTTTTTTCCAGTCTTCCGTAGAAAAGTGCTGGCGGGCTTCTGCCAGACTACCTAACACCTCCCGCTTGGATAACTGGATTTCCCTCAGTGCTTCGATACCGAATGGCCTGCCGTTATTTTCTTGGGCAATAGCGCGGTCAAACCCCAAGGTAATTTCAGCGTAGAACCCACCTGTCAACATCCTTTCATGCTGGTTGACCAGACTGCTGCCTATGCGCACATCATTCAGGCGCAAACTGGGCAGGGATACCACGTAGTCACCTTTTTTATCCAGACGTGCCGTAATCAGGTCGATGATTTTGACTTCACCGTTTTCCTTTGCCCTGGACTTGAACAGTTCCTCTTCCCCAGTCTTGACGGTACGGGACTTTAGCTGACGCTGGACAATTTCCAGTCCTTCATCAATTTCGTCCTGATCCGTACTGGCACAGTAACGCCCCAACAGGAACTCAACCACGTAGGTAGGAACCGGAAACTGGCGGCTGAAGGTGCGTACCAGATCCTTACGTACCAGATAGCCATCCAGATGGGCAACGGCAAGACGGTCAATAGCATCCATATCCATCAGGCGTGTTCTCCTCCGACCATGGTTTCCATCTCCGCTATCAGTTTACCCTGCGGGTCAATCAGGACGAGGCGGGCATGGCTACCCTCCAACTCATCATTTTCCACCACGACTGAAGCCTGCCCATGTTTATCCAGTGCCTTGACTGTCAGGATAATGCTGGAATCAGGGTTGGCGGCTTGGGTGCGAATATCTACCGACAAACCCTTAAAATCGCCATCGGCAGCTACCTTGCAGCGCAGTCCTCTCCAGACAGCATCGGTCAGGGTAACAGCTACCCTTGGTGTATTGGCGTTGCCATGGCTAACGGTCAGTTCAAGCGTCAGGCATTCCTGAAGGCTCAAGCCACCGTGCGCATACTCATCCCCATTGCGGAAACAGCTTATGCCATCCGCCAGTGCAAATGGTTGGTCAGGGTTCCAGTACCAAGGATAAAGCCTTTCTGCCGAAGTTACCCCCGATTTCAACGCAGCACACCGACCCCATTTGGAATCGACAAGGTTGGCAGGCAAAGTTGTTTTGGGTAAGCCACCCGGCATCAATAACCAGCCATGATCCGTCACCACGCGGATGTTGCTCCAGCCAGCTTGCAACAAGGCGGTAATGCGTTCAGTAATATCATCCAGCAAGGTATCCAGATGTTTCGCCAGCTTCCAGCCACGGTCGTGGCCTTCGTGGTCAATGTCACCGAATTCATACCAAGCATTGCCTTGCGCATTACCGTTGTCAGAACGTTCCAGCAGTGTCCAGCCGTTATCGGTGAGCAGTTTTTTAAGGTGATAACCGCCTTTGAGTGATTGGCCTGTGGCTGCAACACTGGGCTCGAAGTCGGTATTGCCTTCCGTTCCGCTGATCTTATCCCTAACGGGAGTCACGGCAGCCTTGCCTGTCGCTGTGACACTGGGTAATGCTGCCCATACCGGCTGTTCTGCTACGCTATAACCCAGCCGTTCCAGCTTTTCGGTCAGGGATTTGGCGGTGTCAAAGCGCAGACCGTCCACGAACAGGATGCACTCACCTTGGGCGTAGGTTGCTGTTTTTACGGTACGGATCGTGCCGCCGGGATATTCCCCTTGGCAAACCAGCTTTTGCAAATGGCGGGCGGACGCTTCAAGCCACGGTAAATACACACAACGGATGGCGGTGCTAACAGCCTCAACATCAGCAACTTCCTCGACTGCCGCCAAAGCCTTCATGACAGCATGATCTGCTTGCCAACCACTGGTGGCGTAGCCTGCCATCAGGTCTTGTAGGGTTCCGCTGGCGAGGTTGTTACGGGTGGTATCGACCAGCACGGCTAAGGCTCCCAAAGCGTGTGCCAGTGGGGATTTTCCCAATTCGGCCCAGACCAGCAGTCGCCGGGCAGCATGTTTTTTCTCCAGTTCCAGTAAACGGGGGCTAACAACATGGGGGGGCAGCGTGTTCAGGCTTTGCAGTTCGCGCCGCAAACCGTCTTCTTCGGTCTGGTTCCATTGCGGCCAGCCGCTGGCGGTTTCAACACTGGTAAACAGGTCAAATAGGGGGGGCTTGCAGCGGCTGATTTGATCGGGGATATTGGGATAACGGTGTGGTGCTTCACAGAAACGGCTCCAGACGGCTTGCCATGCACCTTCATGGGTAGCCAGCTTGCTTGCCCCTGCCAACACGCCTTGAATTTGCGGATTGAACCCCAATTGGGATTTGCAGACTTCGACAAAACCTTTCCATTCGTTTTCAGTGCGTCCCTGCTGAAAACTATCACCCTGATCTAGCCATTGCAGCAAATCCCGCACCGGATCACCACCCGTTAGTAAGGTATTGAAATAGTCCTTACCCAAAGGCTTGCCTTGCAGGAGGCTAGTTTCTTCGTCCAGCAGGCGGTACAACGCCAATTGCATGGCACTTTTGGTGTCATTGTCTTGAGCAACATCTAGCCCTAAACCACCTTGGTCGGACTTCAGGAAGGCTAGAACCGTCCAGTCCTTGGCATTGATCTGTGACCAGATGACACCCCGGTATTGCAATTCAGCTAATGGTTTCAATGCATCAGGGCAATTCTCGACAGCCCGCAGATCCTGCCTGCTGACACCCGGCAAGTAAATAATAGGAGGGAAATCGGGTAGCAAATGGATACCATCCATGTTCCCCGCCAGCGCACAGCGTAACCAGATGGCAGGGCCAGTACGTTTGTTGGGTTGGTAATCCCCCAGCACTAGCAATTCCGGTATCTCTGCTTGCAGGCGTGGGATAACCGCTTCCCACTGGCGGTCACGGTCAGGCCACAAGATACAGGCAGGTGCTACCTGAATGTCAGGGTTGAATCTTGCAGTATTGCGGACTGATTTTAATAGGCTTTCAATTAACCTCACAAGCCATCTCCAGTATCGGATCTACACACCCTAGTTTCCATCGTTCTTTTAGAGTATTGAGTAGCTCTTTCTGGCGGTGTTTCACTGTTTCAGGTGTCCATACAGACTCATTCAGAACTTGACTGGTCAGGGCATAGGAAGAAACATTGTTACGTCCTGCAAAATAGGCATTCTTTTTGACATCAAATGCATAGTTTTGTGCTTGGGAGTTACGGCGCTTGTTCAGAGGAACCAGATTGGCGAGTTTGTGAACCCATTGAGTGCGTTCCACTGGATCTGGCCACTCTTGTGCCCATGGATTTCCTTCATTGACGGTTTGGGGTAGAACATGCTCTATAGTCAGAATAGCGGAGTCATAGTAGGCTGCCCCATCAGAGATAAATGAATCAGTTCTCAGAATTAGATAGTTACGCCTCCGTGCGGTCAGGTTATAGATGTCGCTGCTCAGCAAACGGCGGAAACGAACCTTTTCTTGATCAGTGAGTTCAATAGTTTGAATTGGGTTATCCAAGCTATGCTCACTTTCCAGTCCCCTGATTATCTGTGCAGCCCGCTCAATACGCTCATTCACGTTATATCCGCATAGATGCATGAAGGCTGCCAAGCGTTCCAGCCGCTCGAAGAACCACAGCACATATGTTGGTCTGTCCTTATGTTTGGCAAGGAATTGCATTGCTGGGGGAATCCAGTCAGAAAAGTCGATTCTGTTTAACCATTGCAGGTGGTTATTAATCTTTTGTGCGTCAGTATTCGATTGGTAATTACATTGTTTGAGTGTAGATAGTGCATCTGCATAAGGTTCTAGGATGTTTCCTACCAGCTCATGGGGGGAGGAAATACTAGGTAATACATGAGTGCGGAATTCATCTAGCAGAGCACGCTTGGCTTTTTCTTTGGCATAAATCATACGGACATAGACAAATAAGTCATTGAAGCCGCTACGCCCCAGTTCCACTTCCATTTCTTCCCAACGCTCGTTATACGTTTCTTGTTCTTGGACGGAGTGAATCTTGCCGATGACATCCGCCTTGATGATGTCGGTAGGTTGTAAATCCAACCCACGGCTATTCATTACTGAGAATATCCTGAATGCAGATTGTTGATTGGGCGTTGAAACTGCTACCAGAAAACAGCGCTGGAGCAAGAAAATGACGTAATTCTGGAGACTTTGCGGGTTGCCTCCAAACTTACTATTAATACGATTCAGTAACATTCGACTGTTTATCTGAATGTTTTTCTGGGATTCATTTTCCAGAGATGCTTCTCCAAGTGCTTGTAGGCCATCGAAGTTAAGTTGTTGTACATATCTACCAAAGAAGTCTTTGTCGCGTTCGCGCAAGGTAAGCCTTGGTTTGGGTGCTAACCCTTCAAACTTGTTGCCAGGTTCCATGATGTATTTGTAAAGGGTATCCCTGTCACTGCTATCTACCGATGCTGTAAGCGTTGCCAAAAGAATTGTTAGTGTAGTTAGGCGCTGTTGACCATCAATGACTTCCGCTTTAGGAAGTCCCTCTTCCTTAATAAGTACAATGGTTCCAAGGAAGTAGCCTTCCTCTTGCTCGGAAGCATAGAATTCATAAAGATCATCAAATAATTCCAGTGTTTGATCTGCCATCCAAGCGTAAGGCCGCTGGTAAGAAGGGATGATGTATTCAAACTCCGAACTAAAAATTTTCGCTAATGGATATTCTGCACCACTGATTTTCTTAGCCACTTACTAATTTCCTATGAGTTGTTGTGTTCCAGCACTTCAAGCAATGCTTGTTATACGGGTTTCCTGTACAGAATTGTCTTCAGGAAATCCTCGGTATGTGTAAAGTCAGGTTCAGAGTGATTGATCTGACGCATTAGTGGTATGACCTTGGTTCGGACACCCATTCCTCGTGAATCGACATAGGCATAATCCCGTAAAATTTCCATAATCAACGGATTACGGGGAGAACGTTGCCCTGCGATCATTTTTGTGACAGTCATGGAATTTTGCATCTTGCCAGGGCTGATTACCTCAAGGCGATCTGCATAGCAGGTAACTTCTATATCCACTGCGCGTGTCCAGTCACGATGGGCAAGCGCATTGATAACGGTCTCCCTCACTGCCTCCCAAGGATACAGCCAGGTTTTTTCCCTGCGCATATGCAGGTCAATTTCTGCCGATTCCTCTGTAATGAATGGTTCGATAGCGGCTGAAAATTTCTCGACCAAACCATCATCGACTAGGTGTTTTTTACCACTGTCATCCATTTTCCAGCGTCCAACCAGTGGAGCATCTAAAACAATGTCCAGTCGTGCCTGATATTCTTTATCTGTTCCTGCGAATGCCATCACACGCAAACCTGATTGCCTTAGAAAACGGCGAGGATTAATGCCAAAACACAATAAACCGGCAATGGAGCAGACAGTATTCCCCAATCCATCCGAAGCCATCAGGCCAAGCCCTAGTAAGCGTTCTATCCATTCAGAATTTGTTACGGGAATTTCGGGATCTCTGATAATGCCCGCTAGGTAGTAATTCAGTCGTTCCAGATCAAGGTTTGCCAGTGAGGTTCCTGCCACGGGAAGTACTTCGACATGCAATAAGCCACCACTTTCAAACAAGCGTAATTGCTGTTCACGGGAAGCTAGCTCCGAACGGTCTCCCATGCGGATATAAACTTCTTCCCGGTTGTTATGTTTCAGCATGTAAGGTTTGGAAATGCCGGGTGCAATCGTGATGACTGCTATCCGCTGTTGCTCCGCTATTTTCAATTCCTCATAAAACGGGATAATTTGAGGGAAAACTTTGTCGCGGAATACGTTCAGTACCCACTCCTGAGTGTTGGGCTGTTGCAGGCCAGAGACAGTGCCATCATCCTCGACACCGAGAAGTATCCGACCACCTTGAAAGTTAGCCAGTGCAACAATCTCCTTGGCTAACTGTTCCGGGCGAATATCATCCCGTTTGAACTCAATCCCTGAGTTCTCACCGTTAGCAATAATTTCCAACAACTCTGACTTAAGCATGACTAACCTCAGTTGAAACCGTATTTTTCACGTCTCTGGTTGAAGGCGCTTTTGCCCCCTTCCAGAATATCGGCTGCCAATTGCTGTATTTCTGGCAAATCAATTGCACCTTGTTGTTCAGGCGGGATGTGGGCTTTGCCATCCACCACACTGAGGACACCAATCCACTCGGCATCACCAAATACAGGGATATTCGCATTGTGGGTGGCAAACAGGAATTGCCGGGCGACTTTGGCTGACCTTAGTTCGGCAACAATACGTTCGGCGATGAAAGCATTATCCAGATTGTCTTCCGGCTGATCCAGAAGCAGCGGATCAGGGTTATCCAGCAACAATAAGTGCAGGATGGCTGTACATTGTTGACCTGTCGAAAGACGCTCAAGCTCCCGGTATTGTTCGGGCTGCCCAGAATGGGCAATATTTAGCTCTATGAGAATCACATCAGGCAACTCCAGTTCTTCAAGCTCCATTCGTTTAAGCAAAGAAAGTCTGGCAAGTGCTTCAGCAACCCCTGGAGTAATGCCCCACCCAGTATTCTTAAGGCTATCTGTTCCCAGCCTGATAGTTGTTACCAATGCTGTCGGTGAGAAATCCCCTTCTTCTACCCAAACTAGGCGTTTTGGTCCCACACCCTCCAAATTACAGCGTTGTAAAAAATCTGTGAACGGTTTACGGTTTGCCTCTGCTTTAACGGTGAGCCTGAGTTTTCCTGCTAACTGCTTATTCAGCCTTTTAAGTGAACGCTGCAAGCGGGCGGAACGCTCAGCGCGTATTTCGGATAATTCAGCAAGCAATGCCTTACGTGCTTGGTCATGCTCGGTGACAACCGCCTGATGGTTTCGCAAAGATGTTTCTTTAGGTTGTATCCGCTCAACCTCCCGGATAAGGTTTTGGTATTGCACACCAATTTCACGCCCTGACTTGCCCTCACTGGCTGGAATATCCTTGAAAGATTGTTCCAAGAGTCTCTCTTCCTCAGCGATGGCAATAACCAGTTGAGCTTGCCACTGTTTGAGAGTGGTCTCTTTCTGTGAGTAGCTAGCCAGTAATTGGGCATGGCTAGTACGCACATCCGTACCCAGTTGTTCCAGCGTTTGGCGGATTTCCCTTAACAGGTTGGAGTGGGGAAGTTTACTGATAATATTGTCATTAATAAAAATAGTGTCAGGCAACGACTCTCCCAATGTATCCAGAGCGGAACGTACTGATTCTAGTTCTTCACTGATACGTGCTGACAGGCGTTTCTCATTTTCCAGTGCAGGTAAGACCTTGAGTTTTTCTTCCAGTCCCAATGACTGATATTGCAATAATTGTTCTTTCAGTTTGGGTAATCTGGCAACTTCGGCTTCAACCTCGGTCAGTTTTTCCTTTGCTTGGAGGATAGACTGACGATTTTCTTTTAATTTCTTCAGAATGGCCTGAATTCTTTCATCGTAGGCGCTATGTTCTCCGTCAAAAAACCGATTAACCAACCGTAACTGACTGGCCCGGTCGCGGGTGATCTCGTAAATTTCATTTTGCCCAAACATTTCCATGTGTGGTAACAGTTCGGCAGGCGTGAAATTAGAAATCTTGCCAGTTTCATCTTTGACAGTTGGGGCATCACCATAACGGCGGCTAACCGTGAAATGGCGACCATTCATGGCAGAGGAACGGATGGATAACTCCACCAACCCCTTTTCATTCCCTAGATTCTCCCGGATGATTTCATCATGGTGTTTTTTGGCTTCTTTACCTAAAGGTTTTAAGTCCATGGCATAGCGGATACATTCCAGCAGGGTGGATTTTCCTGTTCCGCGTCCACCAATGACTGCGTTAAGGTGGTCGGAAAACTCAATAGTTACACCATCTTGTTGTTCATCCCACAACATCGGGTCAATGTCAGACCCATCCAGATAACCACCGACAAAACGTACCGATTTTATGCTGGATGCTGGATGCTCTGGTATATCTGAATTCAGGCGTATCCGTGATTCCGGGTCAAGGAATGCCTGTTTGAAAGAGGCAAAACAGGGTTTGGTCATCTTGATCAGGCAGGATGCTTTGGGGTCACGCAAGGTCTCTGGTTTCTCAACATCCTTGGCATTGATCAAAGCCAATGGTCGTTCCCGCTTGTAGCCAAGGTCTTTATTCAGGAGTATTTGTCGGTAGCATTGGCCTGTATCAGTCTTGAAGTCTTCGAGTGTACCGGGTATTTGGGCTGCTTTCAGATAGGGAGATTGCCAAACATGGTTTAACTTGCTTTTTAATACGCCACTGTCACCTGTACAGTGAGCAGCGTAGACAAAGCCACCCAGTTCATTGACTTCTTGCAGCAACTGCTCTGCACTTAGGCGCGAAGGGCGGATACCATCCTGAATATCCAACAGTTTCAGGTTTCCCAGATAACGTTCCAACTGCTTGATTGTTGTGTCTTCTTCAAACAAGCAAACAAAATGGGCTTTTTCGCTGGAAGCAATCTCGAAGCCGGGGAAAACGACAATACCTTGTTGTGCCATCAGACCACGAATGGCATTGATGCCATCAACGCTACCGTGGTCTGCGATACCCAACACCTTGATGCCTTCCTCTAGGCAGACATCTAGCAGTTTCTGGTTGTATTCTGCTTCGGTCAGTTGGTGGTCAGTACCACGATATTGGATGTAGCTCGCCGGATTAACCTGTAAAGCGCACTTCCAGAACCGTGCTTTGGTGTATTGTTCATCCATTCACTTTCTCCCTTGCCTTACGCTTTTCCGCCAACCCCAGATGATGGTCATTTATCCGTTCACCTGCAAACACAGGATACCACGGCGCGGATTCCACATCCTTGCCGCGATCCTTATCCCACTTGATGCCGGGCTTGTCCCGCAGAACACCAGCCCCTTTCTTGCCCACATCGGGGACACTGAGGAGCGGGCGGATGTTGAGGCGCACGCCGTCGTTCAGGTCGGGGTTCCAACCAATGGGTTGCTGTTCCAGCGGTTTCCAGCGCACGAAAATGTCATACGGGGCTTCACCGTGCAGGATCAGCTCCAGCCGGTGCTTAAGCTGTTCGGCGGCGGCAAGTTTTTCTTGTGCGCCATCTGTGCCGGTTTCGATGTCTTTTTTCTGGCGGGTAATCCAGTCGCCTAAGTAGGTGTAAATCAGGGTTTCGAGGGCTTTGTGGTCGAACTGGTGGTAATTGACCAGTGCTGCGAAGCCGTCACGCAGGCCGTCCCAGATGTGCCAAATGAAGGGGCGTTGCTGGAACAGCTTGCAGTGCTGGGTGAAAAACTTTTCGCGCAGCCAGGTATCGAGGGTTTTGTCGGCATGGTCGGCGGCTTTGAGCAGGCGGGCGAGGACATCGGTGTTCCAGTCTTTGCCGTAGGCGGCTGCCAGCAGGTTGAGCAAGCGGTCAGCGGCAGCGGGTTCGCCGCGTACAGGGGGGATGCAAACGATACCATCATCGTCTACCAAACTTTGCAGTGATTCACATTGACCAATCCAGTGGCGGGCTTCAGCATCCAGCTCCATATCTAGGTCGGTTTCAGCAGGCCAGCGGTAGCCGAGCAGGCGGGCAATGGCGACTTGCAGCGGGTCGGTGCTTTGCATGGGATGTCCGTGGAATATCCACTGCGTCGGGTCATCCGAATACGGTTTTGGCAAGCCGTGCGGATAACGTTCCTCCGCCACTTGCGTCCAATGTTCCAAGTCAAACGGCACTTTAACCAATGTGCCACTTGCAACAATCACGTTTTGATCAACTTCTCTAACCCGATCATGGAATTCTGGTGATGAACAGAACGCATAAATAGCATTCAAGCTCTTTTCATCTTTAGGTATTAAAACTGCCATTGATTTATCATACTGACCACCTAAATAAATCGAGCTACGCAATCCTTGCATAAGGGCAATTCCAACACCTTTCTTCTTCCATGCCTGCTGCCCACTTTGATCTTGGTTATGAATACGGTCACGATATAATTTATCCATTCCCCGCACTCTATTAACAGATGAATTCCAGGCCACTAAAAGGGATAATCCATCAAATTCCCTGTGGTTCTGTGCAGAAGATTGAAGCCAACTCCACTCGTTTGGTTTTACTGAAAACTCCCAAAAACAACGCCCAAATTGCTCAAAACCACCAGTACCAAGACCTAAAAAGCTGTCAGCGTAAGAATAGAGTAATTCTTCCGCACCAAGAGTATCCATAGCCACCCGTGCATCGGGGTTTTCCAGTTGCTTTGCCTGTTCGACGGTTTTGACTTCGGTGGTGAGAAGTTGAGCGGCTTTTTCGGCAGCGGTGCGAGGTTCGGAAACATCCACACCGCGCAATAAGCCAGCCGTACCAGTGCTGGCAAACAAGCCGCCTTGGTTGTGGTTGGCATTGCCCCGGCTGATATTGATCAGGATGGCTTTGACGACTTCACCGCTGATGGTTTCAAACGCACCCGATCCCAAACGGGCGATGATGTGCCAGGTGTGGTGGTGTAGCAGCTTTTCGCGGAACTTGCGGTAGTAGGTTTGGAATAGCCAGTTTTGGGGTAACACAATGCTGGATGTGCCGCCCTCTACGCACAATTCAAGACAGCGGTCGAGGAACACGGTGGCAAGGTCGTTTTTACCCGCCGGGTAATGGCTTTCACAGAAGTCTTTGAGGGCGTCGCTTTGCTTGCCCCGTGCCAGATACGGCACATTGGTAATGACCCATTGGTATTGCCCCGCCAGCAATTGCGCCGCCTTTGCCAAACCTTGTGCCACCACTGCTGCTTCCTGCTGTTCGCTGGATTGTTCCTTGTCCAGTGCCTGCGCCAGCAGTGTGGAAAGCTCTTCCCATTTCACCACTTTGGCGGCTTGGGTTTTGGCAGGGTTGAGTAAGCTGCCCAATACGGGCGCATCCTTGAACGCGGTGTGCATCCAGTCCAGTGCAATGCCAAGGTTCTTTTTGTCCAGGGCCAGGTGCTTCCAGTCTGCTTTCGCCGCCTGCACCGACAAACCGGAACAGGCAATGTGCAATTCCGGCAAGCTGCGATAGCCCCCCGCAGCCGGGTAACGCCACGCCGTCAATGCCACCGCAAACGCTGCCAACTCCACACAGCGTTGATCCAGTTCCAGCCCATGCAGGTTCTCACTCAATACCCGGTTGGCGGCTTCACGCGCACTCAAACCTTCCAGCTCCATACGCATCGGCACTAACATCAGGAACGCTGCCACCAGGAAATGCCCCGACCCACAGCACGGGTCAAGGGTTTTCAGCTTGTCCAGCGTGGCAGGCCATGCCGCAAACGTCCCCGCAGCGGGTGTCCAGCCACTGTCTTCCTCACGCACAAAGCGTAGGTAAGTCAACGGCACACCGGGAATAGCGGCCTTGGCGCGGAGTTCTTCCTCGGATTGGGCATTTTGCAGGTCAGCCGTCGTCAAACGCCGTGCCGCCCACCAAGCCCCCAGTGAATTATCCAGCAAGAAACTCACCATATACGGTTCGGTGAAAAGCTGGGTCACAGCAGGCAGTTCATCCGCGCCGATTTTGACTTCTGCCTTGTTGATGCGCTCTTTGTTATCTGCCTGCCAGAACTGGTACACCCACCCTAATGAATCCGAGGCGGTGAACACCGATTCCGGCAAACCCGCTACCAGCCGTTCCAGCTTCTGCTGATGCTCAGGCGGTAGCAGCAACTGGAATACGGGCGAATCCGGGCGGAAAATCTGCGGCAACATGCGGGCAGCAAACCGTGCCGCCAGTTCCCAGCCATTGGCAGCCCCTTCATCCGCTGCGAGGTCTTCGCATTCCTCCAGCGTCACCGCCACCGGCTCATCCGGGTCGGGGTACATCAACAGGCTGTTTTCTGCCAGAAAACGGGCAAACAGCATCCGATGCCAATGCTCATAGGCAATTTCTTCCCGCAAGCGCAGCGGGTACTGGCTGCCATCCACCTGTAATACATCCCCCAATTGCCGCCCGTGGCTACGCAACCGGCGACGCAATTCCCGCCCGGCCTCATCCAGATAAGCCGGGGCATGGCTCTCCCCTGCCCCCAATTGCTCCAGCGTGGCTTGGGCAGCCGCTTCTGCCACTTGCCGTGCCTGCTTGACCGTGCGCTCCAGTTGGTTACGCAGGTTCTTTTCCAATGCTTGCATATCGTTTCCTAGGGGGAATGACTAACTTAACGGATCATCACCGGGCCTTGTGCCAGTGCGGCGGTGAGCTGCTGCCGGGCTGTTTCCAGCCACGCTTCAATCTCCGCTTCGGTTTTGAGCATACTGCGGGGCAACTGCACAAACTGCGTCTGGGGTTCCAGCAGTTCAGCGGCAGACTGGGCGACGGCATTAAACCGCCCCGGTAGGGCTGCCAGCCGGTCAGCTAGCCCTGACAAAGGCAAGCGTTCCAGTGTTGCCAACACCGCCGCCGTGTCCCCCAGTTCAATCTGGGGCTTGTCACTCAAGGTCAGGCGTTGTTCTGCCAACAGCTCATGGCGTTGTTCCTGTTCCAGTTGCTGCCAGTTGGGGTCAGCGTCCAACCGCGCTATGCCTTGCTGGTGCTGGGCATCATAAGCCTGTTCCAGCCGTTTGAGTTCAGTGCGCAATAGTTGGGTCAGGCTGGTGGTGATGGGGGTAAGCGGGTCTGGTTCTACCAGTAACTGACGCTGTTGTTCGAGTGTCTCCACCTGTGAACGCAGAATCTCACCATCTGCCAAACCACCCGCCTGTTTGGCAAGGCGTTTGAGGATCAACCATGCAGGCCAGCGTTTGCCAATCCGCTCTTGCAGGTTTTGCCAGTCGTCAATGGCTTGGGTGAGTGCTTCACGCTGGTTATACAACGCCAGTAACTGTTCATTGCCTGCACTGAGGCGGATGTCATTTAGGATACGGGTATCGGGTTTATTGGGTTGCGGTGCTTCCCCACCCGCTTTGTCCGCCAGCTCGCGCATTTTTTGCAGGAAGTCCGGGATATGGGTGAGTTCCTCCCCCTGTTTGGCGGTCAGCCCCAGCTTTTGCAGCAATTTACGTATCTGGATGCGCTGCGGGGTGGAAACGGTGGCAGCTTCTACCCTGAACTCTGTTTTGCCAATCGCCTTGCGTTCCAGTTCCCTGAAATCAATGCTCTGCCCGCGCTCATCTTGGGCACGGATCAGCCCGGCAACCAGCAACACCTGTAAGCCGCCATCCACCGCATCGCGTGACCAGCCATAGGGTGCAGACTCAAACTGCTGACGGATGTCCAGCCCCTTCTTGCCACCAGCAATAGCCCCCAGAATGGCTTTACACACAGGGTTCCGCCCGGGTTCGCCTTCATCCCCTACGGCTTTCAGGGCATCAGGTGTCCCCTTGTGCGCCCGTTCATACGCCTTTTCCCAGCCAACATGGTCAGCTACCGCAAACTGCGGGTACAGGCGTTGCAAGGCATTTTGGGCAGCCTCCAGAATCATGTCCTGTAAGTTGTTACCGAGCAGTTCATTGCCGCCACCCTGAAACACCCGCGCCCCGGAAAAGGCATCACCCAATAGTTGCAGGATTTTACCTTCAGCCACCTGTTTGGTGGTTTCCATCGAGGCACGGGCTTCTACCCCTTCCGGGCCATTCGGTACACCACGCTTGTCGAGTGTGCCACTCGCTGCCTTGAACTCAATCAGGTGATGACGCAGATCGTCCGCCGAACGTTTGGGGATGAACACATACACCGTCGGTGACTGGCTGCCGCCTTGGCGTGCATCGGCACGCACTGAGTTTTCATCGGTACTCCAGCCATCCCTTACCCACACACAAATGCGTTTGTCAGCATCGGCAGGTAAGCGGTTATCAAACACCACGGCAAGGTCACGGCTCACCTTGGAACTGCCCTGTAGCAGGGACAACTTGCCTGCCAACGCGACAAAGGTACGGCGGATACGGTCATCACGCTCAGCTTCAATCCGGTGCGTCTCGTTGGCAAGGCTGGATTTTTGGCTCAGGAATTCGTCATTCCACGCTGAACTCTCTTCGGTCTGGATGCGGTATTCATCACCGACCCGCATCAGCAGATCACAGTTTGCCAACAAGCCGGGAAGTTTGCTGCGCAACAGGCTTGAACCTTGTTGCAGGTCTTCCACCAGCAGGTCAGCCAAGGTGTCAGCCGTGGCACGGATACCGATTTCCTGATTACTCCCCGCCAGCTTGTTGACCAGAAACACCAAGGCACAGGCGCGTGCCATCAGGCGTTCATCATCCGTGCCGCGCATCCATGACAGGGTTTTTTCATGCACTTTGCGCGGCAGGATACGCCCTTGCAGCAGCTTTTCAGCCGAATCGAAATACAGGTAATCCGCCGGGACGACATGACCCAAAGGCGCGTCCACATTGGTCTGGATAACCTTGTGGATCATACTCAACTGGTTGCGTAACTGGCTATCTGTGCCGGTTTGGTCGAGTATCCTCAAGGTGTTTTCCCAGAAACGGCGACGCACCGGCAAGATGGGGTAATCTTGTGGGAAGTACTGGATGTCGTCCTGACGATGGCCAATGGTCGTGCCTGCCAGATGCCGGGAAATTTCGCCCAGATTGGTTTGCATGATCTGGCTAATCGGTTGTTGCGCTTCAGGCTTTTTCGCCAGAATCACCTGACGGATAACGGTATCGACATCAGCATCCGACAGTTCCACACGGATGGTGAAGCGACCTTCAAGCCTTTTCAGGTTGCTGGTTCCGGTGACAGCCGTCTGTCCAGTACCGATGAATAGCAACTTACCACCAATATGCTTGCAGCAGGCTTCTACGGCTTCTTGGACATCCATCGAACGCTGGCTGTCTTCGCCGATGTATTGCTGCACCTCATCCAGCACCACCAAGGTCAATGGGAACTTGCCGTCACGGCTAAGTGCCTGGCGGATGGTTTTTATCATGTCATCGCTGGACACATCATGCACATACGGGTACAGGTTGTTCAGGGTTTCCACGCAGGCAGTAGGTGAAGCAAACAATTGGGGTTTTACGCTTGCCAGTGCTTCATGCAAACCTTCTGCTACATAGAAATTGTCCAGCTCTTCCTGCCAATCAAAGCCTTGTCGGGTAACATGCTCGCGCACACGTTCAGCAATACCTTCGTGTTTGAGCCACATGACAAATCGGGCAACGGGATACTGTTCTGGCAAACCGGTTGATTTCAGGATGATGCGCAATAATGCCAGACGCACACTGCCACTGGCTCCTGCTCCCAACGTGCCTGATGCCGCATGGACACCACCATGACGTTTACCTTGGGTATTCAGTTCTTTCAATAGATCAATGATATTCTGGGGTAAGTGCGCAAGGCCGCGTGCTGTTGCCCCATCATCAAACGGGCTATCCACCCACAAGGCCCGCAACATTTTGACCAGATGCGATTTGCCTGAACCATAGAAACCACTGACCCACACAGCGGGTTGTTGAGGCTGGTCAATGTTCTTCAGGTAGGTTTCCAGAATGTGCGCCATGCCCTTGCCGTATTGACCGTTACAAACAAACGTCTCCAGTTCGTAACGCAGTACCTGCATGGCTTGTGCAGTCTGGTCATCATTGACATTGGCAACCCCTTGGTTGACCAACGTCCGGTTCACGGGGTTGGTTTGGTAAACATCGCGGTTTTGCATGTGCAGCCCTTTATTCAGAAGGTTTTGTCAGCGGTAATAGGAACAGCCAGATAATTCCAGCCATCGTAGCCATCCAGTAAGCGGTAGTTATTGTTCTCATGGCTGCCGGGGAAAAACACCAGCAAACGCCCATCGACCAAGGGAGCCAAGGTGTCGATGACATCCTTGACCTTGAGAAAACCAAACAATGAACCCACGCCCTTTAATGCCACCACTGTATTGGAGTTTGCATGATGTTGTTGCAGAAATCCGGTAAAGCCAGTGGTTATAAACTCCCGGTATTTTGGCAATAGTGTTGGCAATAAATGGGGTTTCTGGAAATAGCTTTTCGCATAGCGTTGGGTTGCCATCCAATCAGCAAACGTATGGGTCAGGTCAAACACAACCCATTCATGCCCCGCCTGTCGGGTGGTGAGTTCAAACTCATCAACCCTGGCTCGCAAGCGCAGTTCTTCATCTTCATCATACACACAGAAAATGACCCGCTGAGCCGCCGCCGCATCATCCCGCCACGGAATGGCAATGTATTGGTTGTACGACTGCACCAGCCGCTTAATTTTGTTCACGTATCCACTCCATTTCCTGAGGGGTGAGAAGATTAGGGAACAGTACTTCCATCACATTCCCGACCCGCTTGAAGGTAATCCAGCCCTTGCGGGAAGCCTCTTCTGCCAATTCCATTGCCCGCTCGACCGTGCAATCCAGCAACTTGACGTACTCAGTCTTGAATAGGTTCTCACCACGAACACCGGACAAATACCCCAATAACAGCGCATAAGCCACATTTCCGGCTGTTGGATTTGAAATTGTGCGTATTTTACGCGCCTTACCCATCAAATGCCCTGATTTTGTCAATGAAGCATTTATATTTTGTGCTGTGGATTTCAAAGTGGCTTTACTAAAACGTTCAGGGTTAGCGACTTCGATACAGGACTCCACCGTCTCCCTGCCGACGGTTGTTCCAGGCGGGAATGCCAATATGAACGGGGTAGCCATAGACAAAAGCGGATCTCTGGCATATGCACATAGCAATGCCGATAGGGGTTGGCCTGCCTGATCCCTTTGCCAGAAATAGCGCAAGGCGCGAAACAGCGTACAGGCAGCATCAAGCGCATAAAGCTCAACCAAATGCTTGAAGGTAAGGATACGGGTTTTGCCTGAACGTTTGCCTAGGCAATTTTCAATGTCGATGGCTTGCAGGTAAGTTTCTTTGCTTGCGCTGATGTTGCCAACAGTTGCCAACAGGGCGGAAAGCTCATTCAACATGATGGTGCGGGATGAATGTGCCCCCCCCCGTCCTGTCGAAAAGCCGAAGTTTGCTGCGTACTTGCGTTCGGTCATGGTCTTCCCTGAATTTCTATTGCAAACGCTGGATCAGGAGTGACCAGTAGTGTTCAGCTCCCCCTTGTGGAGTGAGCATTTCATCCCTGCTCTTACCCATTCCCATGAATGACATGCCCAGCGGCTTGAGTCCAAGGGTATAACTATCGTCTGCAACAGACATCGACTCATTAAAACTGCTGTCACCTGATCCGGCGTTGGCAGCGTAAACGATGCCTTGCCCAAAGCCTCCCCCCCTACCTGCTAGCCATATTTTGCACTCAGAAACAGCTTTGCCGTTATCGTAGATAAAGGCAGTAAAGTGATTGGCATCAATCCGCTTGAATTTACAGCTAACGTTCGCATTTCTGTACCCTAGTTCTGCTAGTGACCCCTCAAAGAATCGAGCCATATACTCAAAAGCTTCATCCAGAAAGTCATCTTTATCCCGCTCACTGAAGGCTTTCTTGAGCCTGAGATTGCTGCTGCGCGGGATAGCTGTTGGGACGGCTGCTGGGAAACCTAAAGGGGATGGTTGGGTTTTCAGCACACTTGGCAAGCCATTCTTTTGAATGGATGGCAGTCGCCGGATTGATTCCACAACCTCCAGGAAAGCATCATGCTGGTTAGGGTATTTTGATACGGGAGTGCCGTCCTTGGGTAATACCAGCAGCTTGCCAAAAGGCGCATGTTTCCAGTCACAGGGTTCAAGAACAACTGGAATGACAATGGCTTCCTGTTGCTCATGCCGTCTCAATGCTTCCTGCATCTCGATTTCATAACAATAATCTGAGTTCAGGAAGAATGGGCTAACCAACAACAGAATAATGTCCGCATCTTTCAAATTCTCATCAATAACCCCTGCAAATTCCTGCCCTGCCTCAATGCGTCGGTCATGCCATGGTTGGATCAGACCTTGGCGCTTTAATATCGCAAGATGCACTTCTAATGTGTCTCGTAGTGCCTCATCTTTATGGGAGTAGGAAAAGAATAGTTTTAGCATGTTCGTCGTGCTTCAGGTGTATTTCATAAAGAAAAGTTTGCAGTATACACTGCACAGGTAATGTAATCAGGGTGATGATTCCGGTTAGATGTTTACTCGTCTTACAGGAACGTCTTGATGCGTTGATAGTCCGTGAATATCTCAGTTTTCTGTGGTTCTCCAAACTCTTCAAAGACAGGTTGGCTCAGGCGGCAGCGTTCTACTTCCTTGTAGCGTTTATGCCAGCCGTTACGGTCATCGGTAACTATGACAGGCATATTGGTAGTGCGGAACTGGTCAGCCGTAATGTCAACCAAGAAGCCAGAGATAACTAGCCAAACATGGTAATTGTAAGGTCGCCGAACAAGTTCACCTCGCACCTTGTCGACCTGCTGGACATCGCACTCTTCCATCAGGTACTCCGCCAGTAGGTAAGAGCTAAACTCGCAGCAGTCTTTAGGGAAGTCATCCAGTAAGCCAAACAGGAACTCGTCCACTTTCTGAGCCTTAATCAGTGCATCCCGGAAGCGTTTTGCGGCATTGAAAAGGAAATCGCGGCTATAGATGGGGATTCCCTGTTGGCTTGTGCGTGAGCGGGCTTCCTGTTTGAGCCGTATGATAGTGTTGTTGTCGATTTGACCGGGAAAACGGATTCTTACCTGCCCCCCACTTCCGATACGTTCGGCGATTTCTGCGATGGAACAGGCGTGTTTAATTTCCCAGCCTTTAGATAGAGTGAGCTGTTTGATTTCATTGTAGCCTAGCGGAATACCTTCTTGATGCAGTGCTCTAAACATTTCTTTGGTAGCTGAATCATCCAGAGGGTGAAGTAGCCCCGTAGACTGGTTGGTGATGACACTGAGCGTGTCGATGGCAATATCTAGCAGGTGATTCATGATGTTGTAGCCCTGTATGTCTCTTGCTATAGGTGTAATACGCACTAAACGCGAACATATTAGATTCTTATAGTGACTTCAATGAGTTTACTGAAAAGGTCGGTATTCATTATGTGAAGGAAGACGGTGGTTTTTTCAACAATATACAACGCCTTCCAGCTCATCCTGCGCATAAGCATCCGAGTTGGTCAGGTGTCCGTCGTAGGGGCCAACTTTGTTGATGCCCAGACCATTCTTGAACACGATTTGCAATCCGTGTTCTTGCTCCCAATCACAGTTACACGCTAGTGAGACATACACGCCTTTGTCACCGTAAGCCCGCCGAGTAACCATCGGTTCAGTGCCGAACTGGATGTGTTGCCACACGCATTCGGGTGTTGGAATTTCAAGGTATCCTTCTTCTTCCGGGTCGAAGTCTGCATTACAGTCTTGGTAATAGCGGTACAAGTGCGGTTCTGCTGCTTTCAGAACGTCGGGGGAAATGGAAAGGAAGTTCAGGACGGCGGTGTGGAAGTCTTCTTTAGCCTGATCCTCATCGTAGTCGTCAAGGACGATGCGGCATTCAATGCCACCCAGTACAGGAATGGGGATGGGTGAGCTGTAGTAGCAGCCAAATTGGTGGTCTTTGGTGACTGTGCCAAGGTGTGGGATTTCCATGATTGTTCATTCTTGGTGAGTAGTTTGTCGTAGGCATAGTTTTACATGTAAAACTCCCCTGCCCCATTATCCTGGTATAAATACCTTGGGGTTTGGGGCAACGCCCCAAGAGAACTGGCCTCAGGGGCTTCCCCTGCGGGTCGGGCTGCTCCGGGTTTCGCTTGCGCTGCATCCCCGCAAGCGGGGACAAGCCCTGCACATCCCTAAGCCATGTTCACCGATCCTAAAGTTTTACATGTAAAACCCCCAGCCCCTTGCCATCTCCCCTCCCCTCGCCTACACTCGTTGATAACAACTGAACGGGACACCTATCCCACTTCTAGGCGGACAATCCGCCGCTTTCTTGAGCGGTTTTTTTATGTCCACAATCCGGCTTTCCGGGTGTGCGTGGCATACAAGACCGCCAATGGCGGAAATAAGCGCGTCGCTTCCTAGAAGGCGATAGGTTCACCCGGTACTCTTGTTACCTAAACCTAAAACTTCTATGGAGAGCTGCGTATGTCAGAAACGCCGCCTGTTTATGCCCTGCCGTCAGGCATGGGGCAGTTGCCGCATTCCGCCTTGTTGGAATGGCCTGGTCTCACGGCTGAACAAATTGCCGTGTATGTGCAGATTGCCCGTGAACTGGGCTTTTGCCTCAATACCCTCCCCCCTACCCTTACCCCGCGCCAAACGGCTGTTGTGCTGGATGTGTCTGAAGGCACGTTGGAGCAATGGCGTTGTGTGTCTGCGGAGTTGCGCCCCAATTGCCCGGTGTTGCCGTTCCAGAAAACGGGCAGGTCGGTGCGTTACCCGGTTTGGGAAGTGGCGAAATTTATCCGCTTGCATACCTTTGTGCGTTCCGGCCAACGGCTGGAGGGGGTGTGTGCATGAATTCATTAGTCACTATTCTGGATGCTGCCCTTGCTGCTGATCTGGGCAAACGCCAATGGGCAGTGTTTGCTGCTGTACTGCGCCAGACACTGGGCTACCGCAAGGTATCTGATGATCTGTCATCCGGGCGGTTGTCACAGTTGACGGGGATACAGCGCAACCATATCTGGCAGGCCAAGCAGGAGCTGGTAGATAAGGGGCTGCTGGTCAGTGCGCCGGGGAAGTTTGGCGAGGTACTGGGGTTTGCAGTTTTACATGAAAAACTTTCCGGTGGTTTTTTTGCTTATCCCTCCCCTACCCTTGTTCGTGCTACAGATTCCGGCTATGCAGTGCAGCAATCTGCTACAAATTCCGGGGAGGTATCTCAGGGATTTGTTACGGTATCCGTATCTGCTACAGATTCCGGCGTGGGGGATGGGGGAAGCAGGGAAGTTTTACATGAAAAACTTTCATCCCCCTGCCCTGCCCTGTCCTCCGCCCGATTGGTGGCTGTTCAGCCTGATTTGGGCGTGCCTGCGTCCCAATTTAGGCCGGAAACCGTCCCAAAACAGGACACATCACTAAGTAACCATACACAAAGCAACCACAACAACAGTAAACCTGCCCTGCCCTCACCCCAAACCGCTGTTTTGCCCACGGCTTCAGTGGGTAGTGTGAGGGTAGATGGGGTTGCGGTGTTTGGGGCAGGCGTTGGGGTATCTGCTACAGATTCCGGGTTATGCCGCCCGTCTGCTGCTTCTTGCCGTTCATCTGCTACAGATTCCGGGTGTGCTGGATTGCCTGCTTTGGCGGGGGAACTGGAGTGGCCTGCGGGTTTGGATGCGGCAATGCGTCACGACATGGCGGGGTTGTTGTGTGGCCTTGCGGTGCAGACGGCCCAATCCGTGCTGGATGTACTGGCAATGGGGCTGGAGGCCGGGAAGGTACGCAAGCCTTTGGCTTACCTGCGGGTGTTAGTGCGTTCAGCCCACAACGGGGAACTGGTGGTTGCAGAGGCACAGGCATGGCGTGAAAAACGCTCGCGTGAGCGTGTTGTGCAGGTCTCCCCGCAGGTGTTTGAACGTGCAGGGGAATTGGCATGGATACAGCAGCTTGCCGATTTGCAGGGGCTTTCTGTGGACGTGGTAGCTTCCCAGCTAGGGGTAAAGATGCGACCACCGCACCAGAAAAAAGTGGAGGAAGTTGGCACGGCAGTCGCGGGTGACGCACCTGCCCCACAGTGGATGGGTAAGGACAGGTGTTGTGATCCCCCTTCGGGCTTCGGGGGAGTACGGAGTGTAAGCGCATGACTGAGATAAGTGCAATGCCCTCCCCTGCCCTCATGGTGAATGGGGCTGTCATGGATCAGGACGGTCAACCTCCCATCCCGGTACGCGCCGTGCTGCGTTTTGTGCTGGGGCTTTGGGATGGTTTGGTCTGGCTGTTGTTGGTGGCTTTGCCCGGTGTGTGGCAGAGCCTGAACCTTGCCGGGTTTGCCCTGCACTTCCCCTACGTGCTGATTGGTCTGGTGATTCTGGGTGGTGTGTATTACGCCATCCGTGCCTGGGCTGACGGGCATCTGTTGTGGTTCAGTGCGGTGCTGTTCCTGTTGGGTACATGGATGTAACAAATTTAGTGACAAGGAGTTTGTAATGATTACGTTAGAAAAGCTGGATACCTTACGCGGTAAGCCGGAAGAACTGAAAGACATGAAATCTGTCCGCCAACTGGTGGATGACCTGACCAAAGCCAACTGGCTGTTATGGCTGGCAGGTGTGGCGGCCTTTCTCGCCTCTGCCATGTTTGTGGTGAAGTATTTTGTCGGCGGCGACCTGACTCCATCCGTCTGGACGGGTGAGCAATGGGCTAATGCGTGGCTGGGTTTGGGCATAACCCTGGTGGTGACATTCGGGCAAGGGTTGCTGTATGCCAGTGGTTACAAGGGGCCTGCTGCCCTCATTGCCACCTGCATTGTGGTTTTCTTCGGCTTATTCTCCGAGGTATCGCAATCAATGGAACGCGAAGATGCCACCGTGCGCCACCGTTCCGAGACCTCCCCCCTGTTCCAGGCTGCCTTGGGCAGTATCGGCAAGCTGACCGACAAGGCCGCAGCACCCTCCCCTGCCCAACAGGCATTGGCAGCCGCCCAAGGGGAAGTGCATCGCTGGGAAGCCGAGCAGCAAAAGAAAGCCCAATGCCATACCTGTAGTGAATACAGTACCCGCACCATTGGCAGCAAACTGGCAGAAGCACAGGGACGGGTAGCCGCAGCGCGTGAACAGGTAGCGGCTTACCAGGCCAGTAACGCCTCTGCCCTGTCCACTGCCATTGCCCAAGCCAAGGCGTTGGAATATGACGAGGACAAACATTACGGCATGATCCGCTTGCTAAAACATATGTTCAGCGTGGAAGGTATCGTGGCATCTTTCCTGTTCTCGGTGGTGGTGATCGGTACGTTTGAGTACATCTTCCATTTCATTGGCACGTATGTCGGCAACCACCGCAAGGCACTGCAATTGCTGGGGCTGAATGCGGATGGTTCCCCTTTTGAACCAGCCCCCTCGTTACTTGCCCTACCCTCATCTGCCTTGGCCTCACCTACCCTACCTGTTTCCGCAGGTACGGGTGGTACAGGGCAAACGGCAGTGTCTGGCACGGGTGCGGGTACGGCAAGTGGCGCAGGTGTATCACCCCTACCCGGCATGATCCCTGCTGACCATTTTGCACGGGATTGGTTGCGCATGGACTATTCCACCACTAACCCTACCTGCCCTATGCCCGGTTTTGCCCCGCCTGTTCCCCCTGTCCCACCCGGTGTTTCCGGTAGCCTGTCCAGCCTTACGGGTAAGGTGAAGAACCGGGATCACGGGGGTCAGCGTACAGGTACGCCACACCCCGGTACGGCAGGTGCAAAACAGGTAACGGGTAAGTACCTTACGGGTAAAGTTGGTGAGGGCAATGAGGTGCAGGTGGCCGAGTCTGTCTACCTGACCTTGTGCAAACTGGTCAGGGGAGGGCAGTTGCGTCCCAGCCGTCCGGGCTTGAAAAAGGCACTCCAGAAAATGCAGGTTGGCAGCAATCAGGTGGAGCGGCAGGCGATGGCCGACCTAATACTGCGGCACATGGAACAGGATGGCGTGGTGTACCGCAATCCGGCGTACACTGGCCCCAGTTGTGGGCTGGGTGAATTCTTGCCCGTATTGGAAGTCAAACAGGCAGCACTGGCTTTGGTGGGTTAGGGGAGCCGGGTTGGTAGGTACAGGGCAGGGGAGTTTTACATGTAAAACTCCCTCGTCCTGCCGTCCAGCGTGTGGGAGGCTATGGGTGGGAAGTGAAAGTTAGGGTGTGGCAAGAGGAAAAACATCATGCGTCAATTGTTGGTAATAGGGGTGGCAGTAGCCACTTGGGTTGGAGGTTCGCTTGCGTGGGCGGCAGCGACCTTACCGGAACCTGCATGGCAGGCCGGTTGGTCGTGTGGGCAGGCTGTCACTCCTGACCGCAAGCTGGTGCAGGGATTGCTGGATGCGGGGGAGCAGCATGGTTACGCAGTGAATGGCGTGACCCTGCCTGTCTTGGTGGGTGAGCGTATGGAAGGGATGGGGACGGTGGTTTTCATCCAGCGGGCTGGGCAGTGGCAACTTTACCCGGTGGCTGAAGGCCATAGGGTGGAAGGGGTATACAGTACCCCTGCCTATGACCGTTTCATGCTGTTCAGTATGTGGGGGATTGAAGGGCCAGGTTCGGAATATACGGTGCTGCGCGGGAAAGGACAGTTTGCCAGTGTGGACTGTGTAACGGTAGCTTTCCCGGCAGACTTGAACCAGCCAGCATGGGCCAATGAATACCTGATGCTGAAAGACTTCAATATTGGCAAGGATGGCAGTGGTGCGCTCATTGGTTCTGTTTACCGTGAGCGTGACGGCAACGAGACCAAAGACTGGTATCGCTACACGACCAACGACTGGGGCAAGACATGGAGTAGGGCAGTGCAGGTTGATGACACCAGCAAGGCATTGGGCGGTGTGTTCCAGCCTGCCATCGAGGTCAAACCATCGCGTGAGTTGCTGGACAGTCTCCTGGGGAGCTTGTCGAAATAGGGAAGTTTTACATGTAAAACTTTCCCGTAGGGATGGTTGCTTGGGGAATCGCAGGGGAGTCCAGAACACCAGGAGGCTGTCTGGTGTATTGCTGTTCTATTGCCAAGGCAGGGATTCATAAAAGCCTGCCACCTGTTCATAGGCTTCCTCAAAAGGTGGTAAGGGTTGTGAAACCTCATCACGCAGCAGGGCATACTCCTTGCCGGAGGCTTGCATAATGTCTGATCTGCGCAAAATGTCCTGCTGAAGCAGTTCAGGCTCAAGACGGCCTGCGGCCTTTTTGTGAAACGTGTCCAGCACCTGCTGTTTCTCCCTATGGGTCAGGGGAGGGCAGGTGTCCAACAGATACCAGATGTCATACACGTCCTGACGGCGGTTACGCTTACGCACCACCTGCTGAATGATGGAGCGCAGCTTCTCAGCCAACAAATCAGTCAGGCCGTAAGCCTGAATGGTTTCTTCTCCATCCAGCGACAGGGCTTGCAGCTCGTAGCTGGCTTCATTGAAGCTGTAATCAATTTTGACCGTGGTTGGTGCTGCACCCCGTTCCAGCCGTTTCACGGCATTGCTGTCCTGGGTGTTGGCATAACCCAGTTGTAACTTGAAAGAGGGGAAAGTGCCTCCTGTGCGGGGTTGCAGTTTGAGGGACTGGAGACGGCAAACAACCGGGTAGGGGAGTTCATCAGCGGCAACCACCAGTGCTTCCCGCAGGTGTGCTTCAAACTCCGCTTGGTCAATCTCAGGCAAGGTGTTGTGGGTAGAGAAGTCAATGTCTTCCGTAAAGCGGGAACTGCTGTAACGGATACCCAGCAACATGCCACCCTTCATAATCATGCGTAACCGCAGGTAATTGTCACCCGCAATCGCGTGCAGGATCAGGTGGACAGCTTGCCGGAAGGTGGTACGGTCAGGGGTGGCAGCCCTGACCCAATCATCAATGTTGGTTTCCATCTGGCAAGTTTACGGATATGCACCAGGTTTCTGAATAAGAATCTTTGTAAGGTTCAGTCGCCAGCAGTTTGCGGGAGCCACCGCGCTGTACCAAGGCTTTCCAGCCTTCAATGGTGGGGTGCTGGTGTCCTAGCCGCTCTTGCAGGATATAACCGGCCCTTACCTTGTCGATGACTTTACCTTCCTTGTCGATGGTCTTGAGGATGACGGGGAGATAATGTCCGGCATATTCGGTGAACACTTCCAGCACATGGCTAAAACCACCGCAATAGTCGGGTTCCTGAAGCATATCCAGGAAGGTGCGCCCGATGGGCGCAACCCGTATGCCACCACTACCGTGTTGTTCCGGGTAAGGGTGGTAGTCCTTGCGGGTATGTTCCTGTATGGTTTTCGCCTGAATCTCCCCGCCGGGTTTATGGTGCTTGCATGGAATGTCCGCTAGGGTAGGGAAGGGCTGGAAATCCTGTTTGGCCTTTTCTTCTGCCAGCCGCCTGAATTCACTGGCAGTGCAGGTGGTCACATGGACAGTGTGGGGGATGCGGTCAGTCAGGTGATGCCATTCCATAGCACTCAGGTGTGACAGGTAGCAAAACGGGTTCAGTGTGCAAATGACCTGTTGTGCCGTCGGTGCTGTCAGGCCAGCGACAGCAAACACTGGCAGGTTAGCGAACTGGGTCAGAATCCCTTTGTTGACCAGACCATCCAGATTGCGCTCAATGACGGTTTGCTGGGGCAGGTCGGATGTTAGCTTGCCAATAGGTAAACCGGCATAGGTTTTGGTGTGGTAGAGTTTTACCATGTACCCTACCAGTTCATAGCGGCTTATCACGGGTTTGGGATGTTCCGTGAGTATCAGCCGTTGCAGGGCTGTAGAAAAGGGGATACTGGCTTTCACATCACTTCGCATAATAAGATATATGTCCTAAGGACATATATCTTATTATGCTTCATAAGTCAAGTATGGATGTTCTTGTTATTGGTTTCAGGTACATGAAATAGAAAGAGTTTAGCCGATATTCTGCATACTGTCTGTAGGTGTGTCAGGGGAATCGCTGGAGAGAAGTTTTACATGTAAAACTGTGCTGTTGGGGGGAATTGTCCGTATCCATAAATTTATCCGTATTTATTCATTGGCTGTAACTGTCTGGAAAAATGGTAGGGGCAGTTTTACATGTAAAACTGCGTTTGCTTTTATAATGGCTGTCCCGTTCTGTTCAGGTGATGTATCCAGGTCGTTTCCGGCAAGTATTCTGACCAGGACAAGATGGTGTTGTCCGTGTTACCAATGGGGTGGCATCGTTTTGTGGCTGGCAGGGCGGGGATTTGCTGGGGTAGTCAGTAAGACGGACATTGGGGTTAAGTCTTGGGGAAAGGGTGCGAAGGCTGAGGTGAACAGGGATGGAAAAGTTGTTGTAGGGCAGGGAACTTGGCTTGTAAAAAAATGTCGTTCAGTTTTCGTTAAGTTTTCTATTCACTTCGGATTTGGCTTGTGCCAGAATGCACCCAGCCCTTTAGAAAAGCCCCCTCTTGTAGACACGGAAGTCTCACGATAACAATAAGGAAAGCACGGCGACTGGTTCACCCCTGACCAGTCGCCTTTATTTTTTGGGTGTCTTACTGTTCTTGTTCCTGCTTTCCTTTCTCTTGCCTTGACCCGCTGCCTTGCTGGGGAACTCATTCATCCGTAGACAATGCGACAAACCTGCCATCGGGATCCCGGCAACCTTGGGGTGGGTCTTGGGTGTGGGTATTGAACTGTGCCAGCAGGGTAGGTGGGACGCTAAAGCCTAGCCTGACATTATCCGGTTCACCGTTGGTGGGGTACAACTCCAGCAGTAGCCCGCCGAGGTAGGTGGAATAGTGGACTGGGCCGTTACCGTGTTGTTCCCGTGTAAACGTCAACCCAAGTTGGGTGTAAAAGGTTCTGGTGGCCTCAATGTCGCGGCAACGCAGTACCAGCAGGTTCAGGTGCATTCTGGTTCCTCTTGTCTGGGTTGGTCTCGCCTGACATTTTACCTTAAGAGGGCACAGGATGCGGATGTTGCTGATACCGTGCAGGATAGCATCTCAAGCAATGCCGCTGTGGACGTATACAGCCGGTATGCACCCGGTGTGTTTCCCCTTGGCTTTCACCTACCCCTGTTTGGGAGAACAGGTTTGCTGTCACAAAATGATGGTTTGCCTTGCTGGCTGATAGTTTGCCTGTTGCAGGCATTCTCCTGTTTGTGGGGATTGCTATCCCTTGTGCTGGGTTATGCTTAGGACAGGACTGCCTGCTTTAACCGATTACTATCCTGATACGGGGAACTTTGCTGTTACTAGGGGTATGTGGCTGGGGGGATAGTTGTAGGACAAAATCCTTATTGCTACAAATTCCGGGTAGGGTGGCTCTTTGCAGACCGGGCTTTCTGCTGCAATGGCTTACGCCATTTCCACGTCAATCCCTGCCACCTCCGTGCCGTCTTGCGCCGCCACTGCGCGTTCCACTTGCCGTTAGCCTGTTGCCCGTTTATGGCTTGGTTGCCGGTGTGTGCCTTGCAACAGGCTAACCGGGCAGTTCAGCAGTCTTGTCTCCCCTATCTGTCCCACCCGTTAACGTTCGCGTCATCCGGTATCCTGCTCCAACAAAAGCCATTGCTGCAAGGACTACTCGTTCCTGCGTTCCTCCTTGCACCCCTGCCTTGTGCCGAAGCGGTCGGCTACCGACGCGAGACGACGGGATGGGACAGATAAGTACGGGACACAATCCCTGCTTTCCCTGACCTGCCCGATGCAAAGACAACACAGCACTGCTGACCCATCAACGCTCAACAACAGGATGGGGTTGGAAGAGCAGGGCAGGGAAGTCCGCTATCGCGTGTTTAGCCATACACCGATACACAAGGAGACCATTATGAAACGCGACATCTATCAGGAAATCACCACCGCCATCCTCGAAGCATTGCAGGCAGGGGTACGTCCCTGGAAACAGTGTTACACCACCAGCTTGCCATTACGCACCACTGGCGACCATTACAAGGGCATCAACTGCCTGCGGCTGATGCTGGAGGCCGAACGCAAGGGCTATTCATCCCCGCACTGGATGACGTTCCAACAAGCCACAGAACGCGGCGGTTACGTGCGCAAAGGTGAAAAGAGTACCTTGGTTTGTTTCTTCAAGACCTTTGAAAAGGACGACCCGGACAGCGAAGAAGGAACCGTGAAGATTCCGGTGGCTCGTGCTTACCACGTCTTCAACCTTGAACAACTCGAAGGGGTAGGGCAGGACACGCTGGGTGAAAAGCCGACCATCATCACCGAAACCAGCCGATTCTTTGCGGCACTGCCCGGCAAAGTGGTGGAAACTACCCAAACACCGGCCTACAGCCCAACAAAAGACCAGATCCGTATGCCTGGCATTGAGCGGTTCAGCAGCGCAGAAGCCTACTATACCACGCTGGGGCATGAGTACATCCACTGGACAGGGCATGAGTCACGCCTGCAACGCAATGCCGAGCGTTCCCGTGCCGGGTATGCCTTTGAGGAGCTGGTGGCCGAGCTGGGAGCCGCGTTCCTGCTGCCACAGATTGGGCTTCAACCCCTGATTGACGATGAACACGCGCCTTACATTGCCCTTTATGTAAAAATGCTGGAAGACGACCACAAAGCCATTTTCCGGGCATCAACGCTGGCACAGCGGGCTACTGATTACCTCATCGGGCTGGCCTCACCTGTCCTGACAAGGGAAAGCGCCTGAAGGTAATACCAAACCTGCCACAACAGCGTAGAGGGTTGTAGCAGGCAAAAGGAACACACACAACCACCGACCCAAGTGCTGGGACACACGGCAAGCAGAAACAGGACAAAACCATGACGGATGAAACAGTAAAAGAACCTATCAATGCCCACAAAGTCGCTGAAACTGAACGTATGAAGGTCATGCCTGCCTTGTTTGGGATGCGCTTCGCCCAGGTGGAACAAACGGTCTATCAATTGATGGACAGGCTATGCAGCGCCTATCAGGGAGGACAATGGGAGTTATACACGTTGTCAAACAGCAGCTTTTACATGGCTCCGCGCCGGGCAGACAAACTACTTATCCAATGGGATGGAAACGGTTTTGCAGGGGAAATGAGTGCAGATGCTGCCGGTATTGTCGCTTGTCTGTTTACTTACTCAACCCTTTCTTTCCACGGGTGCGAAATCTGTGGCGAGATGTACCACCTGCTACTGGATTATGCGGAACAACACCCGGAAGCCAGCCTGATTTTTAGTGCCATCGACTAAAAACATACCGAAGGGGAATAAAGCAGGACGAACGTCACAAAACACCAGCAGGACGGCAAAATGCCAGGATTCAGGAAAACGCGGACGATGTGCTATAGTCACAAGTGCGGTACAGGCTGAGGAGCCGATGACCGCCCAGGGTGATGCGGAAGCGTCCCACATGCAAGGGTGTCTTCGGACACCCTATATTATTCTGGCAACCCGGAATTTGTAGCAATTAGGCTGCTTCACTCTCATCCAGATCTTCCACCACCGGCAACAAGGGCAATTCTTCCTGTTGCGATGCCTTTGTGAAACGGAACTCAATCGCTACCACCGAACGTTGTTCCCTGATTACTACCCAGGATACGCGCAAGTCTGTATGCGAGTTAATCTGTTCAACCGCTGGAACCAGAATACGTGCCTTGAAGTTAGCAAAACGCATATAAGAATCTGACAACTCCAGCATTTCCTTGAAATCTACCAGTGTCACACGGATAGAAGACCGCAGTTTCACGTACTGCTTAAGATACTCATAAACCCGGATAGCATAAGTACTAGTCAGATGTGATATGTAGCGCAGGTCATAACTGGTAAAACGCTCATTCAAAAGCGTCAAAAATGGCAATATCTCCGGGGAAAAATTCACCGTAACCCGACCATTACCCCTGTCATACGTCGCTTTACTAACCCAACGAACCTTCTCAACCCTGCCATCTTCAAACCGGGTCTTTACTTCCCGGTTCCACAGCCTTTCTGTTGCATCCTCTAACGCTTCATAGGCATGGCGAGTCTCAAGCGTATAGGCCGCCGCAAATGCCGCCGCAGTCACCGCCTTGATGCGCGAAAAAGGCTTTCTTGAGTCAATTTGGGCAATACAAAACAAGATCAGACGTTGCTCATTCAAACTCAACGTATAACCCGCTTTCACCAGTTCATTGGATTTGGTAACTTTCCAGTTGGTAATGTCATCCACGTGCTGCAATCCTTCACTAGCTGCTACAACTACAAACATTTGTAGCAGTAGCAGAAGGATAGCACAAAAATCCGTGGATAACTCTGTTGGTATCTTGTTGATAAAATGTGGATTGTCAGAATCTGTAGCACGAACAGCCGGAATCTGTAGCACGAACTCGGAATCTGTAGCATTGAACCCGGAATCTGTAGCACGAACAGCCGGAATCTGTAGCAGATAACCATTGTAACCTAATGATAACAAAAAAGAAATCCAATCCTAAAATCTTAAAAAAAAGAAAACAAGATAAATATTTAAAAACAAGTCATAGTAGACGCACAAAAATCTGTGGATAACCAAGCACTTCAAGGTAAAAAGACCCAACCCTTCGCACCTAAAGGTGCTTCGCCCTGTCCTACGGACAGCCTACAAGGAATTCCCTTCGGTCATACGCTGTTTGTCTTGGGGCTTTGCCCCAAACCCCAAGGTATTTATACCAGGATGATGATGTTTTTCTTCTCCTGAGCGACGATTTTGGGGAATTAAGGGGTGATACGGGTATTATTTTGAAGTAGTGATAGCAGGATGGTTTTACATTGGTTGGATTTTTAGCCAGTAAAGGCATTCTAGTCAGGAATTCGGTGATTGGTTCCTGTTTCGTGCTACAAATTCCGGGTTGGGATTCGAGTTTTTCATGTAAAACTTCCCCGCTTAACCCTTTGAAGGTTGTTTTTTCGGTTATTAGGTCTAAGATACTGCTAAAGCCAATGGTATGCACCTCTATAGGTTGTTATATAGGTTGTATTTACGGCTTTAAATGAAAACCTGACTACATGAGGACATCCATGGGAAAAATCCTGACGGTGGCGATCCACAAAGGGGGGACAGGAAAAACCACCCTTGTATCACACCTTGCCCTGTATGCACGTAGCAAGAAACTATCTGTCCTGATCATCGACATGGATGCCCAAGGTAATATCAGTGCTTTCTTCAATGTTGATTCACCTAACGCTGGAGCATCAGCCCTGTTCCTGGAAGGGCAGGAAGCACCAATGCATAGCATTGACGGTGAAGACTTCAAGCTGATACCCGCTGACAACGGACTATTGGGAATTGAACGCCTGCCTTTTGAGAGTGTGCAGCTATACCGGCAACGGTTGCGCAGCTTCGCTGCCACTTTTGATCTGGTGATCTTGGACACTCCTCCGTCGATGGGATTCTCCATGCTGGCCCCGTTAATTGCGTCTGATTTTGCCGTGGCTCCTGTTATCCCTGATGCGTACAGCATCCGTGGGGTCAAATCCCTGTACGCCAAAATCAAGGCGGTACGCAGCAAGTACAACCCCTCCTTGAAGTTTCTTGGACTGGTGCTGAACCGCTGGAACAGCCGGAATTCACAACAGGTGGAAATGGTGAAGAAATTCCAGGAACTACTGCCGGGACAGTTGATTGCCAAACCACTGGCAGACCGCTCAGCTATTGCCAATGCTGCCTACGACAGCAAGGCTGTATGGGACAAACCCAACGGTGGTGCTGCACGGGTAGCCGCAGTCGAGATGCTGGAAGTCATGGCGGAAATTATGGAAAAAATGGGCATGAGGAACAAAGGATGAAACAGGATGATTTCGGGCTAGGTTCCCTGGCCGCAGAACTGGAAGCAGACACTACCGTCATTGCCGAGTTGCTATTGCATCAGATTTCCCCCGACCCAGAACAACCCCGCAAGTCGATTGATCCCGAAAAGTTGCAGCAACTGGCGGATTCCATCAAAGCACAAGGTGTCATCCAACCCATTGTGGTACGTAATGGAAATGCGTTTGACAGCTACATCATTGTAGCCGGTGAACGGCGCTGGCGTGCCGCACAGATTGCTGGCTTGAGCAGCATTCCTGCGGTAGTACGCGAATTTGAAAAAACTGCCCTGACAGCAGCCCAGATCATTGAGAACATTGACCGGGAAGGCTTCACTTTGCTGGATGAAGTGCGGGCAGTCATGAAAATGTGTGAGCTTTGCGGATCAGCCAAGTCTGCCGGGGAGGCACTGGGAAAACCCAAGGCGTGGATCTCACAGCGAGTCAAAATTGGCACGGTTGGTGGCATCATCGAAACCTTCATTGAAGAAGGTGACAGTACCGATGTGATGGGTACTTACCAGCTTGCCCGTTTTACGGAAAAGCACCCGGAAGAAGGCAAACAATTCATTGAAAACTGGATCCAGCACCCGAAATCACGGGGCAGTTTGCGGGAGAAAGTAGCCGAGTTGTTTTTCCAGATGGACAGACCAAAGCCAGCCGTTGCTAACCAGGATGAAACCCCCGTATCTGCTACAAATTCCGGGTCAACAGAGGCCGTTACGCCTGTTCAGACCGAACCAAAACCGGCTGTTGCCAATGTTGTAGCTCCTGTTGAACACAAACCAGTACCTGCAAGTGTGCAACAGGACGGAAGCAAACCCAAAGCTGCCCCAAAGGCAGAACATAAGCCGGAAAATGTAGTCAATTTCCGGGTGGGAGACGAAGAGGTTTTCCTGCAAACGCCAACCCGCACGATTGTCCTCAACAAAGCGATGTTAAAGGTCATCCATGATCAACTGTAGGTTGTCAGAGGAGGATTTCAGGCGGGCAGTTGCCACCCTGAAACGTTTTAGGGAACGTCCCCAGCAAGCTGCATGGCGGGTACTGGTTGCAGGGGAAACGCTGGAGACAGCAGCCTCTGTACTGGATATTTCCAAAGAGGCGGTCAGGAAATCCGTTGGTAGGGTTGCCACTGCATGGCAGCACCTGAATCTCTCGGAACTGGATGCTGCCCGTGAAGCCGCTATTGGTCTGATGCGGGAAATCATGCCGGGACAAGGTATCCCGGAGGGTTGGGAACCTGTCGTTGTTTACTTGCCGCGCAGCATGGCAAAAAGTATCCGTGAACTGGAAGTCCAGCAACTGGCTGCGGTACAAAAGAATAATAACAGCAATCCTGCAAACACCCAGACAGCACACCATTAATGCCGGACGCATACCCAAATCTGCTGCTGACAGGCAAACATGGACTGTATTCACTGCGTCTGGTGGCAGGTCGTTCCGCACAGGTTGTGGCAGGAAAGCAGCACAAAGGGCTGCTGTTTGAAGCAGGGCAGACCTTCTGTTATGTGCTGGCAGGCGGTGGGCAAGCCAGTGCCTGGGTGGTACGCAACCGGGCAGGTCAGCATTCATTACCGGGACTGGAAAAGCCGGTGGTACTGTTGCTGGAGGCTGCCGGGAAACTGCGGGTACAACGCTTGTTGAAGACCTTCAAATTGCTCAAGGATAACCACACCAACCTCACCACCATCCCTCTGGAAACCTTCATCCTGTGGGATGCCCTGTTGGCAGGCAAACGCTACCAGCCAGACTGGATATTGGCAAAGCTACCCGCTGCTAATGGGAGCTAACCGGGCTTCGTGCTACAGATTCCGGCTATCGCTGGCGGGTTGATGGCAGCCCCAATGCCTGCAAGACAACACCCACCAGATCATCCCGGTCATGCACGATCCTGTCACAGGCCATCTCAATCATGGCATTGACAATGGCGGTGGCGGATTCACCGGCTTTACGGAAATCGGTACGGATACCGATGATGGTTTGCCCTGCTGATTTGCGGCTGAAGAAGTAACCTATCTCCCAAGCTGTGCCATCGTCCACCTGCGTCCCATCCAGCAAGGCCACCACGATATGGGCATTGTCCAGACCGTCCTTGCAGCGCCGGAATATCTCCTGCCGGGCAGCACTGCCCAACGTGGCTATCTCTTCGCTCGTGATCAGTTCATAAGGCCAGATGACATCCAAAGCCATGTCCCGTTGTGCCGCTGACTGCAACAGCAATGCTTTCGTCTGGGTGTGCCAGATGCGTTCTGCTTCTGTGAACAATGGCCCGGCGAGGTAAATGCAGGTCATGCAGGTGTACATCCTTGGTGATTTGGAGAGCGGCCTACTATAGCAGCCCGGATGGGGTTTCCGTTCACGGTGAATGACCATTTGTAGCAGCAAAAGGACAGGGTAGTCTGGCGATTGTGGCGCAACCAGACCAGGCATTTTAGGGTACATATCCCCCGTTACGTGACGGGGAATGGATGGCAGATAAGGGGTTGGCTTGTATCGGCCAACAGGACATGGGTTGGGATTTATTCGGGAAGGAGGGTGATATGCACTGGCGTGGACGCATCGTGCTGTTGTTGGTGGTGATGGGGTGTGTGCTGGCAACCATCGCCGTAGCACAAATGAAAACCCCGCTGCTGATCTGGAACACTACCAGCAGTTTGCCGAAAGGTTTTTACAAGGTCGAACCCGGTTATACCTACGGTGACATCGTGGCGTTCGACATCCCGGAACATTTCCGTCTGTTGGTGCAGGAACGCGGCTGGATCCCGTTGTATGACCGGTTATTGAAACGGGTAGTCGGCAAGGCAGGGGATACCATTTGCATCCACCAGACAGACATTACCCTGAATGGTCAGTGGTTTGATAAAACCAGTCTAAGCGACTCGAAAGGCAGGCCAATGCCGCAACTGGATGGTTGCCATACTGTGCGGGACAGATACCTTTGGGTGATGCTGAAAGACAACCCGTTGTCGCTGGATTCGCGCTATTTTGGGGAAGTGGATGAAGCGATAGTTTACGGGAAGGCAAGCCTTGTCTGGGGCTATCAAAACTGAGAATGGTGCAGCGTTTGTTGCACCAAATTTTGCAAGTATCCTGCATTGCCGCTGCAAAACCTTTTGCAATCCTGCTGCAACCGTTCTGCGGTTTCTGCCCTGAACGGATACACAAGCATCCCTTCACACGTTGCCTTACCTGCCTGCCCGCTAAACCCCTCCTGTATCAGGGCTACCCAGCACAGCAAGAGCCTGTCCACCCAGACGGCTTGCAGTTGCCTTGGGTATTACTTGTCCCATCATCCTGGTGGTAAATACCTTGGGGTCTGGGGTGACACCCCAGCTAAATCATGTAGTAGTAGAAAAGATACCGCTCGTCAGCGGTTAGCTTGTGGGGAAATGTGTAGTGCAAGATAAAGGTGTTGTAGCAGGTACTTTTCAAGTCCCTGAAAACCCACACTAAATGATTCTACAACGGTGTGTAGGTTTGTAGCTTGCTGATAACAACTTATTGTATTTAAAGCAATAACCATTCTACAGGATGTCATGATGGGTAAAAAGGACACTTACGACGACCTCCCACTTAGGGTTGACCTGCGGGCGAAAAAGAAGGGAGAACCTGCCGTTTCCTTGCGCCGTGGTAGTGCGAAGCCTAAACGTCTTTCCAACCTGAAACCCTCGCGCATTGGACCCATTCGTGGTGTCTCAGCCCCTGCAACACGTACCCCTGAACGCTTGGGATCCCGCCGGGTGGTGGTCAAAGCGAGAGTCATCAAAATGACCGCCTACGGGGTTGGAGCTGCCAAACTCCACCTGCGTTACCTTGACCGTGAAGGGACAGGTCAGGGTGCAGAACGTGAGGGCTTTTTTGACCGTGAAGGGGAGGGGATCCAGCGTCAGGAAGTGGATGCCATCCGTGAAGGGGAACCGCACCAGTTCCGTTTGATTGTCTCACCGGAAGATGCAGAACGTCTGGATCTGAAAGAGTACACCCGCAAGCTGATGGGGCAGGTGGAGTCAGACCTTGGAGGCAAGCTGGACTGGAAGGCCATTAACCACTACAACACCGATAACCCCCACACCCATATTGTGATCCACGGTCTTGACCAAAAAGGTGAGGAAGTTTTCATTGACCGTGAGTACATCTCTAACGGTATCCGCCATCGTGCCGCCGAGCTGGCAACCCAGGAACTTGGCCACCGGCTGGAACACGAGATCCGTGACTCCATCCAGAAAGAAATCAAGGCGAAGTCATTCACCCGCGCCGACCGTGAACTGATCCAGCAATCCCAGGATAACCGCATTACCTTTGATATTGCCGGGGATACCCCGGCTGCCCGGTTGCAACGCTCGCGGTTATTGGGACGTTTGCAGGAACTGGAGCGTTTTGGCTATGCAGAAAAGGTTGCCGGGCAACAATGGCGTTTGGCAGACAACCTGCCGGACAAACTGAAACAACTGGGACAATACGATGAGGCGATGACCCGGCTAAAACGTGCAGAACAGCAGTTAGGGCATCCCGCCAGTGGCTACCGCCTGCATGACCCGGCTACCGTCACGCCGCTGGAAGGGGTAGTTCTTGACCGTGGCCTTAGTGATGAAATGTCCGAGCGAGGCTACCTTATTTTGGGAAGCCGTGATGGGATCTTGCATCAAGTTCCTGTCAGTAACCTCTCACAAGAGGAAACCAGGGTCGGTCAGGTTATCCGGGTGCAGGTACTGGAGGAAAAGTCAGTCAAGGCTGCTGACTGGAATATTGCCGGTTACGCGGCGGCACATGACGGGATTTACCATGCAGAATCCCATGCGACCTGGGCGATAGAGGCCGGGAAGATTACCCCCACACAGCAAGAGAGTTACCTCCACGCTCACCAGCTTCGTTTGAACACGCTCTCCAATCTGGGGGTGGTGAAGTCCATTGAGGGTAATCGCTGGCAAATCCCGGAAAACCTGCCTGACCAGGTGCAAGCATTGGCACAAAAAGACAGCCGTACTACCCGCGCCGTGTTCGTTGCCCAGCACCAACTCCCTATAGATACCCAAGTCACTTACCGTGGCCGCACCTGGCTGGATGAGCATTACCATGCGCTGGTGGAAGACGGCAGGCCGCAGGGTGTCGCCATCAAGTTGCGCAATGCGGCTGCGTTACGGGCGCAATGGTTGACGGGGCAGGGGCTGGAAGCCGGGACACAGGCTTCCCGTTCGGCACTGGACGACATGGAACGCCAGACACTGGCAGCGCAGGTCAGACAAAAGACGGGGTTGCCTTTCCGCCCGATGGCAGTCGGTGAATCCATGCAAGGCAAGGTGTTGGGGGTAGTCGATGTCCCATCCAACCGCCGCTATGCCGTGGTAGCCAACAGCAAGGAATTTTCCATGGTTCCGTGGAAACAGGAACCCCTTCCACCCAAAGGCATGAACATGGCTATTGGCATCAACCCACAGGGTAGGGCGTGGAGTAAACAGATTCAGAAGGGGATCGCACGATGAGTCAAATGCGTGGCACCACCATCTTGTGGGGACAGTTCATCGTGGCCTTCATTGGAGCCATGATTGCCTTGCAAACGGCGACCCAGTTTGTGGCACATAAACTGGGGTATCAGGAGGCACTGGGGGAGCCTGCCTACCATGTGTTAGGGACACCGTATTACTGGCCATGGAAATATTGGGCATGGCTGTACCAGTACGACTATTACGCCAAGACGGTTTTCTTTCAGGGTTCCCTGATCATTTATGGCGGGGTATTTGCCATTTTCATGGTGATTGTGTTCATGTCGGTGAACCGGGCGAGACGTAACCAACACCCGGATGCTTATGGCACTGCCCGTTGGGCAACACTGAAAGACATGCAGAAGGCCGGTGTGCTGGTGGACGAGGGGATTGTGCTGGCACAAACGCATGACCGGGAGCGTACCCTGTTGCGGCACAATGGCCCGGAACACTGTTTCGTGTTTGCACCCACCCGCAGCGGTAAAGGGGTGGGGATTGTTATCCCGACCTTGCTAAGCTGGCGGGCATCGGTGCTGGTCTATGACATGAAGCGTGAGAACTGGGACATTACCGCAGGTTGGCGCAAACAGTTTTCCCATGTTCTGCGGTTTGAACCAACCGCTTCTTTTTCGGTGCGTTTCAATCCGTTGTTGGAAGTACGCAAAGGGGAAAATGAAGTCCGTGATGTGCAGAACATTGCCGACATCCTGGTGGATCCCGATGGCAGCAAGGATCGCATGGATCATTGGGAAAAGACCGGGCATTCCCTGCTAGTCGGAGCCATCCTGCACGTCCTTTATGCGGAACCGGACAAAACCCTGACGGGGGTAGCCAAGTTCCTGAGTGACCCTGACCGGACATTCTTCAAGACCCTGAACCACATGCTCCAATGCAGGCATCTGGGCGACCGGGTACATCCAGTGGTGGCTTCTGCCGCCCGTGAGTTGCTGAACAAGAGTGAGAATGAGCTGTCCGGTGTCCTGTCCACGGCGATGAGTTTCCTGGGGCTATATCGTGACCCGATTATTTCCCGCAACACTGCCGTCAGCGACTTTACGATTGTTGACCTGATGAATGCCAAGAACCCGGTCAGCCTGTACATTGTTGTCCCGCCCAGTGATGCTGACCGTACCCGCCCGCTGATACGCCTGATGCTCAACCAAATAGGCCGCCGCCTGACAGAAAGCATGGGGCAGGATGGCAAGCCACACCGTCATGACTTGCTGATGTTGTTGGATGAGTTCCCGACCTTGGGACGTTTGACGTTTTTTGAAAGTGAACTGGCCTACATGGCAGGTTACGGTATCCGCGCCTTGCTGATTGCGCAGTCCCTCAACCAGATTGAAAAAGCCTACGGGCCGAACAACTCCATTCTCGACAACAGCCATATCCGGGTCACTTACGGCACACTGGATGACCGCACAGCCAAACGTATTTCGGAAATGCTGGGGACGGCGACCGAAAATCGGCGGCAAACCAACTATGCAGGCCACCGGCTTGCGCCCTGGTTGGGACACGTCATGGTCAGTGAGCAGGAATCCCCGCGTGCCTTGTTGACACCGGGCGAAGTGCTACAGTTTCCGGCTAATGAAGCCTTGGTGATGGTGGGCGGAAACCCACCTTATCGGGGGTTGAAGGTCAGGTACTACGAAGACCGGCGCTTCATGGGCAGGGCAAGGTTGCCACGGCCTGATGCCGCCGAATGGCAGGGAAAAGAACTCAAGGGGCTGGGGCTTCCCAGTGCCTGGTTACAACTGCCTGCCCCGGCAGTGGAGCCAGAACAACCGTCAGGTGCTAACGGCAATGGGTCATCAACGGGGATTTCTGGTGGTGTACTGCTGGAGGGTGAAATCCAGCATAACCCGGAATGGGGAATATCGGTTGATGACCGGCAACAGCCAGAAAAACCAAAACCCAAGCTGGAGCCGGATGATGGTCATCAGGATGCGGAAAAACGCAAAATGCGCGAACTGGAGCAGCAACGCACGGAGCGTAACCGGCAACTGGGGAGGCAGCGGGCTATTGAGCAGTCACGCCAGCCGAGTGGGGGAGGGATGCCGTTATGAGTAAGCCAGTCCCTTACGCGGCTTTGAATATCAGGATACAGAACGATACCAAGAAACGGCTGGAAGCCTATGCTGCTGCCAAGGGGCAGTCACAGGGCAGTATTGTGGAGGCTGCCTTGCGTGAATACCTAGATGATTCCAGTCAGGCAACCCTGATCTTGCGGGAGCTGGGCAGGTTACGGCGTGGGGTAGGGCGGATGGAGCGCAACCTAGATGTGATGGATGCGGGGTTAGCGGGTTTTGTACAGATGTGGCTGGCTTATAACCCGCCGTTACCGAGTGGGCAGAAAGAAGCGGCACAGGCCATGGCATCAGAGCGGTTTGACCAGTTCATTACCTTTATCCAACACCAGATCAGGCAACACAAGACTTTCATTGCCCAAGTTGCTGAAGACAACCTGTTAAAGAACGAGGACATACGTGCCTTGCTGGATATGGAAGGGGAGGGTAAGGCATGAGCGAATCAGCCAAACGTCGTCTGGATATGCTCAAGTCAGCACTGGGGCCGATTACACCTTGGCTGGAGAAAGACACCATTACCGAGATCATGCTCAACCCGGATGGCAAGGTGTGGGTGAATGAGCAGGGTGTGGGGATGTACAAGACCGGGATTATTCTCAATAGCGAAGCAGCTAACCGGATTATCCGCCTGATTGCGACCGAGGCAGGGATGGAAATTACCCCGGACAAGCCGAGCCTTGCGGCCAAACTCCCACACTGGGGGGCAAGGGTGCAGGCATCCATCCCGCCTTACAGTGTGGATGGGCCGACGTTCAACTTCCGTTTGCCTGCACGACGCATCTACACGCTGGATGAGTATGTGGGGCAGGGGATCATGACCCGTGAGCAGGCAGATACCCTGAAACAGGCCGTGCGGGACAAACAGAATATTCTGGTGGCTGGTGGTACGGGTTCAGGCAAGACGACGCTGGTGAATGCCTTGCTGCATGAGATTGCAGGTTCTAATGATCGGGTGGTTCTGATTGAAGATAACTTGGAATTGCAGTGTCCGGTGGAGAATCTGGTCAGGAAGCTGGTCAATCCGCCGGAGTTGACGCTTTCTAAGGCAATATTTGACTCGTTGCGGGAGTATCCGAGCCGGATCATTGTGGGGGAGGTGCGTGATCGGAGTGCCTATGATTTGATCTCGATCTGGAACACGGGGCATCCGGGGAATATCTGTACGATCCACGCATCCAGTGCCGAAGATACCTTGCATCGACTCAATCGGTTGGCTCAGCAGGCGCATCCAGATTTTAATTTCTTTCCTGAAATTAAGCTGATGCTAGGTATCATTGTGTATTTATTTGAGCAAGCGGAAGGTAATGTGAAAAATAGAAGAATTGAGCTCATGAAAAACAAGTAACGAGTGAATCCTGTTGCCAACTCTCAATGGAGTCAATGGGTTACGAAGGGCATTTTGTACGGACATCTGCAAGAAGGCATAGCAAAATTACCAGTTTAAGCACTCTAATGACAGTTCAATGGGTTAGGATGCTCAACAAAAAAGCCAGACTCGATTTTGGGGCGCGAGCGACAGGCTACACTCGTTGGAAAATCCGATCATCAAGCGAAGGAGGCAAGTAGATTTGGATAAACAGGAGACGAGTTCACTGAGGGTGATATAGTCTCTCAGCGACTGATAATTACAATCGAAAAGTTAATTTGTAATTATATCAGCATGTTACGTTAATTTAAATGTACGTTATGATCTAAAAATACCATATCAACTAGGGTGGATAGCCTGTATCTGGAACATTCTGCACGGATGTGAGTAACCTGGGAATCTGATGTATGAAAATTGCACGTTCGGGGCTGTGGCGAAGAGGCTGTTGCCTCTTTTATTGTTAAAAAATTCTTTTAATTCATATAGTTGATTGTCAATTCATGAATATATTGTAAGCACTTCATTAAGCAATTCTTAAATTTAATAAAAATTTTACGAAACTTCGTAAAGTTGATGTGCTAACCTTGGCTTGTCAATATTTCCTCTTTGTCAAAATTAGATTTTTATTTATTTTTCATTAAAATCAGGTTGTTATATCGCTTAGGATGGAGATACTACTGTGTATTTGGTTGGTCAGAAATAAGGTTGGAAGAAAAAAATGTCTTCAGTAATGGGTCGGAAAAGCCAAACATTTGGAAATCTGTTTAAAGCAGGTGTCAACAGTATTGCTACCTGTGAGGGTAAGACTGCACCAATTGTTGAAGAGGAGTTGGGTAAGTTGATAGGAGTTTCTGGGGCATCAATACAAAAATATAAAACAGGCTATGTTCCATCAGATGTTCAGAAAACACTAAAAGTACTTGCTGAACAAATTGTTAATAGAGGATATATGAATCAAAGCTGGGTGGAGCATTTTTTACATGCAGCATCTCACCCAAGTCCAGATGGGATTATTAATGAATTATTTTCACATGTTGTGAAAAGTAATAATAATGAAGTTATTTATGAAAATCTTCCTACTCCACCTTATGAAAAATTCATAATGAGGCATGAAGCATTTGCAGAGTTATGTAATGGTTTGAAGCAACGCTCTGCAATCGTTTTATTAATAAGTTTGGGCGGAATGGGTAAGACAAGTTTAGCAAGAGAAATAGCGAGTGAATCTATCAGTAAAAAGAAGAAGTATTTTAATGTTGATATTCCAAGGTTCAGTGCAGCAGTATGGATATCAGATAGTTCCCAGAAAGGAACAACAAACTTGAGTGAGGTTTTTGATACTATATCAAAAACGTTAGATTACCCAGATTATACAAAGTTGACGATTTTTGAAAAAACACAACGTATTAATGAATTGTTATCACGTAGGAATATACTAATAATAATAGATAACTTTGAAACAATTCAGGATATATCATTGATAGATTGGATGTTGTCGATACCTGAACCAAGTAAAATACTAATAACAAGCCGAGAATATAACAAAGTATTTAGAAATAATACATTTGTGATAGAAATTGGAGGGATGAAAACAGATGAGGCTATATTATTAGCCAACTCACATGCTGAATATTTGGGTATTGGTGAATCTTTTAGTAATGATAATATAAAAAAACTTATAAAAGCATCTGGAGGCAACCCAAAGGCAATTAAGTTATCTTTAGGTTTTGTAAAATACGAAAATAAAAATATATCAGATGTTCTTGATGATCTTTATATGGCAAGAAGTGATATATTTGATGATTTGTTTAATAAAGCATGGGATTTCTTAACTAATGTTGAGAAAAAGGTTTTGATATCAATGGCGTTATTTGCCTATGGCTCTGATTCTGATTTGCTCATGAAAATTACAAAAACATCAAAATATGAATTTGATATTTCAATAGAAAAACTGTCTAATCTTTCCTTATTTGATGTATATGGTAATGACTTGTATGGCAAGCAGATTTATAAACTTCATCCATTGGTTTATTCTTTTGCATCATCAAGATTTGAATCAAGTCAATATAAAGACAGTTTTCAGGAAAGATTGATAGACTGGTGTTTGATTTTTGTTGAAAATATAGGGTTTGCGTGGAATGACGTTGAGCGATTAAAATTGCTAGATGCTTCATGGATGCTAAAAACAATTGAGTCAGTTATACATTTTTGTCGAAATAATAATATGCACAGTAAAGTTATTGAGATAACGAATAATATTAAATATTATTATTATGTGAGGGGTATTTGGGATTCAGAGAACAATCTATTAAGAGCTGAATCATCTAAAAAAATTGGTGATGATAATTCTCAGTTTGAAGCTATTACATATCACATTAATATTGCAAGTAAGCAAGAAAACAAGTCGGAAGTTGAAAAGTATTTACCGAAATTAGAAGAAATGTTGCTTAATTCTAATATATCGAAGCAAAATATTATTAACTACAGACATGCAAAAGCATTATTTTATCTTTCAACTGAAAGATTTGATGATGCTTATGAAATGTGGTCATTGAACTTATCTGAAGAAGACAATGAAATTCATTCAATCTTAGCCAATAGGCGATGGATGGCTATCTGTGAGTATAAAAGAGGTGACTTGAACTCTGCTCGGAATCATCTCGATATTTTGTTAGATGAGTCAAGTCTACATGGATTCAAGAGAGGCGTTTTGTCTGCAACTATGTATTTGATATCTATTGATATAGATGAAGGAAAATCTTTTAAGCTTAAAGATAAATTAGATGCTAGTATTGAAATGGCTATTTCAATGTCGGATAATTCTGCATTGGCTTTTTTGTATATGCTTTATGGGAAAATTTATATTAAGATTGAACTTAATAAAATTAATGCAATTAGTTGGTTGAAGAAATCACTTCGAGAGTATGAGAAATTGGGAAATCAAAAGAAAATGCTCTTGGTTAGAAGTCTTTTGGTTGATTCTGAGTTAATTTAATTTTGTATGGAGTATATTTTATGTCGTTAGAGAGTCTGTCAAATAAACTGTGTAACACGTTTTTCATAGGGCGGAGAGCGGAACCCGAGTCTGTCAAATAAACTGTGTAACACGTTTTTCATAGGGCGGAGAGCGGAACCCGCTCTTCACCGAACATAAGTAAAAAAGTCTGCAAAGCGGGTTTCCAGTGGTGAATGACCGACCACTTTTGCG
>Ga0209480_10000085_pt1 | contig 88476 bp, 83 predicted proteins | sample JI61114C2DNA_FD_187501 | JGI IMG/M metagenome (GOLD analysis project Ga0209480, IMG submission 187501) | Wastewater effluent complex algal communities from Wisconsin, to seasonally profile nutrient transformation and Carbon sequestration -... | ecosystem: Engineered > WWTP > Effluent > Algae...
GACATCAGCAGGCGTTTTGCAATCGCTGAGTAAGTCATCCATGAGTTTCGGGTCGAGGCGTTCCATGTTACTGCTCCTTCTTGGGATTCACGTTATATAGCAGTTACACAGTTCAGTTTACAGTCTCAGATTTGTGTTCCTAAGCGGAAGGAGTCGAGAATCAATGTTTCTTCATCAAGAAAGCGTTTTTGCATGAATCCAACCTTGCCTACAGTGAATGATTGTTTCAGGGAAACGATTAGCTGATAATCGGTGAAGCTTGGCTTGGAAGCAAGTGCAAGCCAATTCTCAGTTAGAAATCAATAAGGAGTTATAATCATGGCAGAGTGGCGCAAAGTTGCAAAAGGTTTTGCTTTAGGCGATGGGCATGTGAGTATTAAAGAAGTGGATATGCTCAGAACTTTAGTCTTGAAAGACGGCGATGTGAGCAAAAGCGAGTTAGATTTCTTAGAAGAAGTGAAGGCTGAAGCTAAGTCTTCAGTGAAAGCTTTGGATGATTTGATCGCTGAATGCAAAAGCATGATTAAGTAACGAACGGATTAAGGCAAAAATGAGTACGAAGCGTTATCTGAGTGCACAAGGTTTACTGGAAGATTCGTTTCGTCTTGGGCATCAAATCCTGCAAGCTGGGTTTGAGCCTACTTTCATTATTGCCATCTGGCGCGGCGGTGTGCCGATTGGCATCGCCGTGCAAGAGTATTTAAGTTTTCATGGTATTCAAGCCGATAATATTGCGATCCGCACCGCTTCCTATTCAGGGATTGACCAGCAAGCCCGCCAAGTTCAAGTTTTCGGCTTAAATTATTTGGTGAAAAACGTGCAGCAGCATGATCGTTTGCTGATTGTGGATGATGTGTTTGATACTGGTCGTTCGATTGAGGCGATTATCAATGAGTTGCAGCGTAAAGCACGCTTAAATACGCCAGCGGATATTCGGGTAGCCGTGCCTTACTACAAACCGGCGCGCCGACAAATCGAGCGTGAGCCCGATTTTTATTTGTACGAAACCACCGAATGGTTGAAGTATCCGCATTCATTAGAAGGCTTGAGCGCTGCTGAAATCCAAGTTCATCGCCCAGCAATTTATACGATTCTGCAAGACTATTTACCGAAAGCAGAGGCTTAGCTATCGCCGAAATTTGCTGGCTTATCGGCTCATTAGCAGACAAGTGGATTTCGTGTTGCTTAATACTTGACAGTGATTAGGGGCGCGATTATTATTCGCAGCCTGTTCAGCGGGAATAGCTCAGTGGTAGAGCACAACCTTGCCAAGGTTGGGGTCGCGAGTTCGAATCTCGTTTCCCGCTCCAGAATTCTGGAGCATATTCTGGATAATGTTCAGACTGTTAGCCAGTTGTGCGGGAATAGCTCAGTGGTAGAGCACAACCTTGCCAAGGTTGGGGTCGCGAGTTCGAATCTCGTTTCCCGCTCCAAAATTCAAGTTAGGCTGGGTGGCAGAGTGGTCATGCAGCGGATTGCAAATCCGTCTACGCCGGTTCGATTCCGACCCTAGCCTCCATATATTGCAATGCCCAGGTGGCGAAATAGGTAGACGCAAGGGACTTAAAATCCCTCGGATGGTAACATCCGTGCCGGTTCGACTCCGGCTCTGGGCACCACTTCTTAAGATTAATTCTGCTATGCTCCAAGCAGTGGGCAAAATAAAATCATTAGTCTAAATCTCATCAATTTTTTAAAAATCAGAATAGGTTTAGACTCAAGCCGCTTTAATCGTTTTCTCATTCAATAATTCAGTCAATAAACGCTGTGCCTCTGTCAGATTTCGATTGCGTAATACCAGATAAATAGATGGCAAAGCAGGTAGTTCTAAGCGTGGTGTGAGAATCTCCGTCTCGGCAATTATTGCATGGCTAGCGCGAACTGTGACTGCCAAGCCTAAACGCACTGAAGCCATTAAACTGTTCAAGCTATTCGCGCTATAAATCATTTGCCAAGCAATACCTGCTTGATCCAGTGCTTGTGTGCACACATCGCGAAACTGGCAAGGATTAGCATAAGCTGCCAGTGGCAAAGGTTTTTTATGATCCCATTGATAGCCTTTTTGCCCAATCCATACCATGCTATCTTTGCTTAACACTTGCCCATCTTTGGGTTCGCGCTCTAAACTTACAACCAAATCGTAAACGCCATTTTGATAGCCTTGTATCAAATTGTGGCTATATCCTGTATCAATTAATAAGCGTAAAGCAGGGTAGTAGCGGGCGAATTGCGCGAGTAAATCAGGTATAAATTGCTCGCCCAGACTCAATGAGACGCCAATTCGAACTTCGCCTTCAATAGCAGTTTGTGCCATAGCTAATTGCGCTTCTTCTTGTAAATTTAATAGGCGTTTGGCGTAACTGAAAAAAATCTCTCCACTAGGTGTTAATACCCGTTTACGGCCTTGTGGGATAAATAAACTCACGTTTAATTCCTGCTCTAAACGTTGAATATGTTGGCTGATTGTCGATTGGGTTTTGAAAAGATATTCACTAGCGCGAATGAAGCCGTCTTGCTCTACTACTGTCACAAAACTGCGCAACAGCTCAGTACTAAGATTGGCGAGCTTTAGCGGTTTGGTTTTATTAATCATGTTACACGATCAATTTAATAAAAATTAATCGTTATATAAGATCATAAATCTATTTTAAGGTAAAGGCATCTCTTCATTAGGATACAAATTATGCCTTACATAGCCGTCCACTTAGCCAACACACAGCCCTTAAGTGAGTCGCAAACTCAGCACTTAGTGCAGGGAGTTACCGATATTATGGCGCAAACTCTAGGTAAAAAACGCCATTTGGTAGCAGTCTCGCTGGAGTATTTACCACCGACGCAATGGTTTATTGCTGCTCAAGCACTAGCAAAGAACAGCGCTTTTATTCAAGCCTATATCACCGAAGACACCAATAGCGAAGATGAAAAAGCTCAAGCGATTGCTGAGCTGTATGGCTTATTACAAACGGTATTGGGGAAGGTAGAAGAAGTGACTTATATTGTTTTAAACAATATATCGGCGACAGATTGGGGCTATGCAGGTAAGACGCAAGCCCAACGCTATCTAACTTCTCAAAACTTAGCCAGTGACAACTATCAGTTTTATGTGCAGCGTGCACATGCTTTACAACGCGCTGAAGTCGATGCCCTTTTTTTAAAGCTCACGAATTTAGTTAAGCGTGTTTTTAGATTCTGTATAGTGGGCTTCTTCACTAAAATGTTTTCTGATCGATCAAGCTCAGCAAAGAGATTAAAATCTAGTTAGTTCATTCATGGGTGTAATCTTTGGGATAAATCCGCATGGTACAAAATTCTAAAATTTGTCTCAACATCATCGGTTGTGGTCATCTAGGCCAAACCCTAGCTTATCTTTGGGCGGGCACTGATTTAGTAAGTATTGCACAAGTCCTGAATAGTTCTTTGCAGAGTAGTCAAGCTGCTGTGGAGTTTATTGGGCAAGGTCAAGCTATAGGCTCTATCCAAGAGTTAAAACCCGCAGCTTTATACTTACTTGGTTGCCCCGACAAAGCCTTGGAAACTTGCTGTAATGCCTTAGCTGAAGCCCATGTGCTGACAGCGGGTGATATTGTGTTTCATTGCAGTGGTGCGATTTCTTCTGAAATTTTACAACCTTTAAAAGAGCAGGGTGCTTTAATTGCCAGTGTGCATCCCATTAAAAGCTTTGCCGAGCCAAAGCAAGCGATTCTTTCTTTTCAGCCTACTTATTGTGGGGTTGAAGGCGATGAGGCGGCTTTAGCAGCCTTACAGCCATTGTTTGCACAGATTGGTGGTATTCCTTTTAACATCAATGCAGAGCAGAAAACCCTGTATCACGCTGCGAGTGTGTTTGCCTGTAATTATTTAGTGGCGTTACAAAATGTTAGTTTACGTGCTTTCGCCCAAGCTGGAGTAGAAGAAGCCTTAGCGCTGAAAATCCTCCAACCGATTGTGCAAGAAACAGTAGCGAATGTATTTAAGCTTGGCCCCGCTGCCGCTTTAACGGGGCCGATTGCGCGGGGCGATGCGGCAGTAGTCGCCAAGCAATTAGCAGCCTTACAAATCAGCCAACCAGCCGATGCTGAGCTTTATCGCCTGCTAGGCTTAGAGGCTTTAGGTCTAGCCTATCAACGCCAAAAAACTCCAGCAGAATACTTACAACAAGTTGCTAAGGTCTTAGAGCCACATTCAACTAGCATTGATTAACGCCATACATAGCGCTTCAGTAATCGGATGCTTGAGCTTGTATTCCACATCCAGATAGATTGGGCTGGAATTGCATTCGAGCATGTAATATTCGTCATGGGCGGTGTGTTTGATATCAATGCCGGTGTAGCGTAAGCCTAATAAGGAGGCAGCGCGCCTACATTGCAGCTCAACTAAAGGTGGCAAGCTGACTTCTTTATAGGTGATTTTGCCCTGCTGGTAGTCTTGCTCGCCACGAAAATCAATCGTTCCTTCAGGGACGCCGACTGCCGCACAAGATACGACGGCATCATTCACCACCACAATTCTTAAGTCATCACCATGGATACGTTGCTGAACAATCGCGGGTGCCACATTGAGCTTATCGAGTGCACCTTGCTCAAGTAATTGATTCGCAGAAAGAGTTAACGAGCCGCCTGCTGCGGGTTTAAGAATGCAGTCACCCTGTTCTTCAATGAAACGCTGTGCCTCTATAGGATTATTCGTCACTAAACTAGCTGGTAAGTGGCAGCCAGCGATTTTTAATTGGTGAACTTGGTAAGGCTTTCGGCGTGATAATAGGGTTTGTGAGGGCGGGTTAAACATCGGGATACCGGTTTGCTCATACATCAATAACAAGCTTAGTAAAGTATCGCTACGATCGCGTTGGAGGCCATAGTGTTGAAACCAAGCCTCCCAATTCAAGTGGTGATGTTCTGTGGTACGAAAAGCTTCTTCAGTAGGCATATCCGGGGCTTGTGCACAGACTAGTACTGCACCAATATTGCTTGGGCTAATATCTTGATCTTGCCAAATGACCTGTTCGCCTTGCCATTGAAGGGATGCATATTGGCCATTTTTTCCATGGGGATCAACTACGATGACATTAGCGCCAAGGCTTTGCAGCGTTTTGATTTGATGAGCAGTTTGGGTTTGCTGTGCGTAACCAACAATTAAGATATTTATTGTCATGATTTTCTATCTATTTTTGTTTTTTAACAAGAGAAGCAAGTTTAGTTACTCTTCTTGATTTGCAATATAAGCAGCTTACTAGCTGCTTATATCAGCCTTACAAGCTCAATCGAACTCATACGGTTTTCTAGGAAAACAACCGCCATCCTCACCAAGGGCTTTGGTTGTGATACCACCACCATCTTCTTCGCCAACCGCCAGTGTGGTCACATCAGTCGGTGGTTTGATGCCACCATCTTCTTCACCTACGGCTTGAGTTGTAGCTATGCCACCATCTTCCTCACCGATAGCGTAAGTGGTGACATCAATAGGTGGGTTAGTACCACCATCCTCCTCACCAACTGCCAGTGTGGTTACATCAGTAGGTGGTTTGATGCCACCATCCTCCTCACCAACTGCCAGTGTGGTTACATCAGTAGGTGGTTTGATGCCACCATCCTCCTCACCAACTGCCAGTGTGGTTACATCAGTAGGTGGTTTGATGCCACCATCCTCCTCACCTACGGCTAAAGTAGTTATATCAGGCTTAGGCGTAGTGGTGGTTGGGGGTGTTTCTCCAGCACCTAAGCCGAGCTTTTGCAAGAGGCCTTGCAATAAATTCATGATTAAAGACTGGATATTCGATAATTGTTCAGTGTTATTAGAGCTGCTGCCTTGATATTGTTTGACTGCGCTGACAGAGGCGCTAGCGTTATTAGTATTGGATTCATTAGTCGCTGGCGTGCGACCAGGTACTTGGTAATTAAAAATTCCTTGCGTCATGCTATTTTCCCTTATTCTTTACGTTCTAAAATGGCAACTTAAAGTCTAAAAGCAGACTGAGCAGCGGCACAGATTAAAGCTTATGAGCGGTGGGGCTAAGTCGATAAGAGCGTTAGGGATTTTTAGCTTAAAAAGAAAATGGAAGCCCAACACCTCTGAAAATTAACGCTTAGGAGTAGACGTTGTTGATTGGAGGAGGAATCAGTTCTCTCGGGTATCAGGCTTCCTGAATGCTCAGTTATTATTATTTGAGCCGTTCCCAGTGGAAACAGTTACCATTATGCATAAATTAACTGACTGCTAGCTTAGTAGCTTGACTTTTATAGAAAACTTCTATTGGAAGTACTACACCAGCCTGTCGAATTGCCAGAGGTTAGAAATGATAATTTGCAGTGTGGCGGACTGAATGTGAATTCAGATGAGATTTATAGGAAGTTGAAGTAGCTTCACACCTAATGTTCACCCTAACAGTTTATAAGACTAGCTAGGGTGGAAACTACAAAATCAGTTTAATAGTTTCCTCAGTCTATAAAGCTCATCCAGCGCCTGCTTAGGTGTCATTTCATCCGGCTCTATCGCTTCTAAAGCAGCTTTAACCTTCAAAGCAATCTCATTCTTCGGCTCTGCCGGAGCACCAAAGTGCAGAGCTAAACTCTGCCCCACTTGAGGTGTATTCGCCGAAGATTTTTCCAGCGAAATTAGTTTTTTCTTCGCCTGCCCAATCACACTTTTTGGCACGCCCGCCAATTGCGCCACTTGCAAACCATAACTTTGACTCGCAGGGCCATCTTTGACTGCATGCAAAAAGACGATTTTGTCACCATGTTCGACCGCATCAATATGTACATTGGCAATCGTGCTGATTTGTTCGGCAAGATGAGTGAGTTCAAAGTAGTGGGTGGCGAACAGAGTGAAGGCTTTGCGTTCGCGGGCAAGGTAATCAGCGAAGGCCCAAGCCAGCGATAAGCCGTCAAAGGTGCTGGTTCCGCGTCCGATTTCGTCCATTAACACGAGGCTGTGGGCGGTAGCATTATTGAGGATATTCGCGGCTTCGGTCATTTCGACCATGAAGGTAGAGCGTCCAGTGCTCAAGTCATCCTGTGCGCCAATCCGCGTGAAAATGCGGTCAATATTGCCGAGGCGTGCCGATTCAGCGGGTACATAACTGCCAATATGCGCCATTAACACAATCAGCGCGACTTGACGCATATAGGTCGATTTGCCACCCATATTCGGGCCGGTAATCATCAACATGCGCCGCCGCGCATCCATATACAGATCATTCGGCACAAAGGGTGCGTCCAGCGTGCGTTCCACCACCGGATGCCGCCCACCAATAATCTCAATGCCTGAACCCTCCACCAGTTTCGGGCAATTATAATTTAAGGTATTGGCACGTTCGGCAAAATTCGCCAGTACATCTAATTCCGCCACCGCTTGAGCAGTTTGGCGCAAAGGGATTAAATGCTCAGCGAGTTGTTGCAGTAGCAATTCATATAAAGCCTTCTCGCGCCCTAATGAACGTTCGCGCGCCGAAAGCACTTTGTCTTCAAACTTTTTCAGCTCGGGCAGAATAAAACGCTCAACACCTTTCAGAGTTTGGCGGCGAATATAGTCAGTGGGTATTTTATGCAATTGGCTTTGCGGAATTTCCACGTAATAGCCGTGAATGCGATTGTAAGCGACTTTGAGTTTATCAATGCCTGTGCGCTGCTTTTCGCGACTTTCCAAATCCAGCAAATATTGATCGGCGTTTTCACTTAAATTGCGCAGTTCATCCAAGTCAGCATCGTAGCCTTCGGCAATCACACCGCCATCGCGAATGACTACCGGCGGATTGTCAATAATCGCACGTTTCAGCAGCTCATGCAGATCGTGGTGGGTATCGAGTTGGCGCTGCAAGTTGGTAAGTTGCAAATCGTCTAATTTGGCAATCGCCTCATGCAATGGTGGCAATACGGCCAGTGAATCGCGCAAAGTCGATAAATCACGCGGTCGCGCTGTACCCAACGCGATGCGCGCAGCAATGCGTTCAATATCGCCGACGCCACGCAGTGTACTTAGAATGTTTTCATAGCGATAATTTTCCAGCAATGTGCCAACCGCTTGGTGCCGCAAGCGCAATTCGTGACGCTCACGCAGCGGTTTATTTAGCCAGCGGCGCAATAATCGGCTGCCCATGCTCGTGGAAGTTTTATCCAGCACCGAAACTAAGGTATTTTTATGCTCACCGCTTAAGCTGTGCTCCAGCTCTAAATTGCGCCGACTCGCTGCATCCAAAATAATCCCGTCGTCACTTTGCTCGACTTTTAGGCTATTCAAATGGGGCAGGGCAGTACGCTGAGTTTCCTGCACATAATTCAGCAAAGCGCCCGCTGCCGCAATCGCTAAAGGTAAAGCTTCGCAACCAAAACCACTCAAATCATGTACGCCGAATTGCTTGAGTAGTAAGCGCGTGGCGGTTTCTAAATCAAAATGCCAAGCGGGGCGCGCAGTGGTAACGCGATTGCGTACAAACTCCAAACGCCACGCCTCATCATGCAGAATCTCGGCAGGTTGCAGACGCTCGATTTCATTGTGCAACGAGGCCAGACCCTCAATTTCTTGCACCGTAAAGCGCCCGCTGCTTAAATCAATGGCCGCTAAACCAAACTGTTCTTTGTCTTTATGCAGCGCAATCAACAGGTTATCGCGCCGATCTTCCAATAAATAATCATCGGTCAGCGTGCCGGGTGTGAGTAAACGGGTGATTTTGCGCTCGACAGGGCCTTTCGACTTCGCCGGATCGCCCACCTGCTCACAAATCGCTACCGACTCGCCAGCCTTCAACAAACGTGCCAAATACTGCTCGACCGCGTGATAAGGCACACCCGCCATGGGAATCGGTTCGCCCGCTGAATTGCCACGCGCGGTGAGCGTAATATCCAGCAACTGCGCCACCCGCTTGGCATCCTCATAGAACATCTCGTAGAAATCGCCCATGCGGTAAAACAGCAGAATTTCAGGGTATTCGGATTTGAGACGCAAATATTGCTGCATCATTGGAGTGTGGTGGCTTAAGTCTTGGCTCATGAGCTAATCAGCGAATTGGGGAGCACAATTTTAGCAGATAAGCATTCAGTGCTGGAAGCTAAGCGGACTAGCATGCGATTATTCTTGATGCTTGCCATCGAGAGTTAGTGTTATTTTGAAAGCGCCCATTCCCCAAATGATGATTATTAACCCTGTGGCTGAACTCATTATTCATCAAGAACATCTGCGTGCCTGTACCCTCTGTCCCCAGATGATTCGCCCGGTCATCACCTGCCAACCGGTACTTTCGCCGATCATGCTCATCGGTCAAGCCCCCGGCATTCATGAAGCCAAAGTCATGCGCCCGTTTGGTTGGACAGCAGGCAAGACTTTATTTCAATGGTTTAGCCGTATTGGTTTGGAGGAAGCTCAGTTCCGTGAGCGCGTGTATATGGCAGCCGTTTGCCGCTGTTTTCCGGGCAAGAATCCGAAGGGGAGTGGGGATCGTGTGCCTTCCGAGGAAGAGATATCAAATTGTGCACGTTGGTTAGATGCTGAGTTGCAGTTGATGCAGCCGCAGTTGTTGATTTTGGTAGGGAAATTAGCGATTAAGCAGTTTCTGTCCGCAAAAAAGCTCGAGGAGGTTGTCGGGCAAATCCATCGACGCCAATTAGCGGGGAAGACTGTGGATTTATTGCCTTTGCCGCATCCATCAGGTTTGTCGACTTGGCCGCATACGGAGCCGGGCAAAACTTTATTGTGCCAAGCTTTGCAGGCGTTATCCGCTCATCCGGTTTGGCAGCAGCTTCTGTACGCTGAGCTAAAAGCTGGCTAAAGAACTGCTTTATCTTGGCATGGCATGCTATGCTTGAATGAATTATCCGCCGCCATTAGTGAGAATCCCTATGAGTAATCCCGACGCTGAATACGAAGCTAAGTACGATGCTTTTATTGCTGAAATTAAACAAACCGGAGAAGTCTGGGGTTTATGTACTGACGAAGATGACTGGGCCGTTTGTGTTTCATCTGCTTATGAAGACACCGATGTTATGCCCTTTTGGTCGAATAAAACCTTGGCTCAGGCGCAATGCGTGGGTGAATGGGCGGTGTTTCATGCTCAAGCGATTCCGATGGAAGATTTCCTGAATGATTGGCTACCAGGCATGCATGAAGACGATGTTTTAGTCGGGCCGAATTGGGATGAAAATCTCGAAGGTTTAGAAGTGGAGCCTGCAGATGTTGCAGCCGAATTAGACGACCAACTCCCAGATACCGATGCTTAATATTGGTCAATTTAATCGGCTAAGCGTATCACATTTAGCCGATGCGGGCGTGTATCTCGATGGTGGCCGTTATGGTGATATTCTGCTGCCACGTCGTTATGTGCCTAAGCAATGCCAAGCCGAAGATGAGCTAGAGGTTTTCATTTACCTCGACTCAGAAGATCGCTTGATCGCTACTACTGAGCGCCCGCTGCTACAAGTCGGTGAAGCTGCTTATTTGAAGGCAGTCGATAATACGCGGCATGGTGCTTTTTTCGATTGGGGTTTGAGTAAGGACTTATTGGTTCCTTATAACGAGCAGGATCGACCGGTTGAAGTTGGCAAGTCTTATGTGGTGCATGCTTTTCTTGATGAGCGCACCGAGAGTATTGTCGGCACTACTCGCCTAGCGCACCATCTCAATGAATTTAGCTATTATTTCAAACAAGGTCAGCCGGTTAACTTGCTGATTTATGCGCGTGCTGAGCTGGGCTATCGTGCTGTGGTCAATCAGACTCATTTAGGTTTGTTGTATAACAGTGAGGTTTTTCAAGCCTTACGGATTGGTGAGCAAGTACAGGGCTATATTCAGCAGATTCGCCCTGATCGCAAAATTGATTTAACCCTGCGTAAGCCCGGAGCAGTGGTCGAGGATGCGCTCGCTCAGCAAATTATCGAGCATTTAAAGCAGCGCGGTGGTAGTTCCAACTTTACTGATAAAACGCCCCCTGAGCAGATTTATGCTGAGTTTAAGGTCAGTAAAGCACATTTCAAACGGGCTTTAGGTTTGCTGTATAAGCAAAAACTCATCATTTTAGCCCCTGATAAAATTACTTTAGTTTGAGCACGTAGGCGTTCTGGGCGTTTTTTGCAAGGAACGGCATACAAGAAGTAACGTTATTTCCCAATGAATACAAACTTCTTTATAGTGTGACGAAACTTATACAAAGGTGTGACAGGGTTGATGGTTAACCAAGCTATTATGCAAGCAGACGCACTCTTTCCTATTGGAACCGTTTCTGAACAAACGGGTGTGCATTCAGTGACTCTGCGTGCATGGGAGCGTCGTTACGGTTTATTGCGTCCTTCACGCACACCTAAAGGCCACCGCCTGTACAGCCAGCAAGATATCAATCGCGTTAAGCAAGTTCTGCGCTTATTAGAGCAAGGTATTTCTGTCAGCCGTGCTCAGGAAATTCTTTGTAAACAAGCAGCGGAAGGCAAAGTAGCGAGTGTTGAACAGATTAAATTAATCGCTGGCGAAGATCCTTGGAAACAATACACAGATTTATGCCGTCGTTACATTTATAAGCTGGATGCTAAGGCGCTAGAAAAAGTCATTGATGAGGCTATTTCTTCATATTCGCTAGAAATTGTTGCGCACAAATTACTGTTGCCTTTATGCACTGACTTATATGGTCAATGCTGCCTATTAACCTCGACTAAGGCAGATCACGCCTTTTGGTATCAATTCCTCTCAGCTAAACTGGGTGCTTACTATCTAAATAATCACATGCAGACACGCACTAATGGTTTTCGGGTGATTGTGATTGGTGTGAGTTGCCAAATGGTCTATTTACAAACTTTGATGCTGGCCTGCACTTTGGGCATGCAAGGTTTTCAAGTAAGTTTGCTAGGTGCCGATTGCCGGCCTGAGCATTTGCCTTTGGTCTTGGAGCGTTCGCGTTTTGATGCGGTGATTTATTGCAATCCGAATGAAGAAGTCCTACAGGGATTAGAGATGTTATCGCGCATCACCCAAACTGAGCTTTTGGTGCAATATTTGGACGTTGATAAACAGTGTACTTTACCGAATAATATCAATCTGTTACCGATGGCATTTAATGAGGCTTCTCTGCAATTAGAGTCTGCACTTATTGCTCAACGAAATCCTAACCCCTCTAATAACAACTAATGACTTGCGCCCTCGTTTGGTTTCGCCAAGATTTACGCCTTGCAGATAACCCAGCTCTCCTTGAAGCTTGCCGCAGTTGCCAGCAAGTTATTCCAATTTTTATTGATGATCCCACTCCAAATACCCTTAGCCAATTAGGGGCAGCGAGTCGGGTTTGGCTCCATCATAGCCTGTTAAGTTTAGATCAGCGTTTGCAGGCGCAGGCTAGCCGTTTAGTGCTGCGCCAAGGCCAAGCTTTAACAGTATTGCAGGATTTAATTAAGGAAACGGGTGCGACGCATGTGTACTGGAATCGTTGCTACGATCCTGCCAGTTTAGCGCGTGATACCCAAATTAAGTCAGCGCTCAAAGAGCAAGTCCAAGTACAAAGTTTTAATGCCGCTTTACTTCGTGAGCCTTGGCAGGTACTCAAAAACGATGGCCAGCCTTACAAGGTTTACACACCGTTTTGGAAGGCTTTGCTCAAGACCAGTATTGTTCAAACGCTGTTACCTAAACCATTATTTATCCCTGTACCAACCGCATGGCCAGCATCGTTAGCTATAAATGATTTGCAGCTCTTGCCTAAAATCCCTTGGGATCAAGGCATGATGAGTACTTGGCAAGTAGGTGAACAGGCTGCCTTGCATAAGCTTGAAAACTTTTTAGAAACCACGGTTAGTCAATATAAAACAGCGCGTGATCAACCTGCAGTGCTGGGTACTTCGCGCTTATCGCCGCATTTACATTTTGGTGAAATTAGCCCGCGCACGATTACTTTAATGGCTGAGCAGTATTTAGCAGAACATCCAGCAGCGAGCTTAGGTCTGCAAACTTTTTTGCAGGAAATTGGTTGGCGTGAATTTGCTTGGTATTTGCTGTATCACTTCCCGCAAACCCTGATTGAGCCGTTAGATCAGCGCTTCAAAAAATTTCAGTGGGAGCAGGGCTACGAGGTTAATTTGCAACGCTGGCAGCAAGGCGAAACTGGTATTCCGCTTGTAGATGCAGGCATGCGTGAGTTGTGGCAAACCGGCTGGATGCATAATCGCGTGCGGATGATTGTTGCTTCACTGCTGACTAAAAACTTACTGATTCCTTGGCAAGCAGGTGAAGCTTGGTTTCGTGATACTTTAGTTGATGCTGATTTAGCCAGTAATGTGTTAGGTTGGCAGTGGGTTGCAGGTTGCGGAGCGGATGCAGCCCCTTATTTTCGGATTTTTAATCCAATTTTGCAGGGCGAGAAATTTGATCCGAATGGAGATTATGTGCGCCGCTGGGTGCCTGAGTTAGCAGGCAGGGCAGCAAAGGAAATTCACCACCCTCGAGTGCTAGGTGATGGTTGGAAATATCCTTTACCTATCACCGATTTAGCGATTAGCCGTCAACGTGCATTAGAGCGTTATGCTCAAATTAAAGCTTAGCGGAAAGTAACGAAGGCACCCGATTCGCCAGAAGCACTGCGTACACGTATTAAGTTAGAGCGTGCTTCGGATTCAGTACCGAAGGGAACGCGCACTTTATATAGTCCATCGACAGAATCCACCACTGCATTTAAGCCACGGCTAGCCATTGAGCTGCGAACTTGTTGGGCTTTACTGCTGCTGCCAGAAGCAAAAATTTGTACCGCTGCGCGGCCTGAGCTGCTGCCAATGCTACCGCCACCATTACCACCACCTGCATAGTAGTCGTTGCCACCGCCACTATTATCAACACCTGCACCACCTGCGCTACCACCAGCGTAGTAATCATTACCAGCACCTGTGTTACCGCCTCCGGTATTAGAGCCATAACTATCGTAGCTATCGTTGTTGTTACCACCACTGTAATCATATCCACCGCCAGCATTACCAGCAGCATTATTGGTTGTACCCGCAGTGTCATAGCTATCACCTGGTTGGTTTTGGTCATAACCATCGGCATTACCACCCGCATAGCTATCATAACTATTGCTACCGTTTTGTTGTGGTTGCTGTACATAACCCCCGCTTTGTTGTGGTGGTGTCGTGGTTTGTGGTGGGTAATAAGTGCCGCCACCTTGTTGTGGCTGCTGTGTATAACCACCGCCATATCCACCACCGCCGCCACTTGTGAGCGGGCCAGCTTCAGGAATATTGCTGGCAGAGCCACTTTCAGTAGGATCTTCGTAAGGTGTATTGCTACAGGCGGAAATAAAGAAAATCGTTGCTGACAAAGCTAAAGTCAGACCTAAGGAGTGTTTCATATTGTTTTTAGCCCTCAAATGAGTTGTTATCGCTTGATAAGACAATGCTATAGCTGCACAGTTCACCAGACAAGCGGGACTATTGAAAGTGATTATAACCGTCTGGAACATTAACTAAGGCATAATCTAAGCTAACTTGTTCTATTTCTGTGGTTATTTCCCCAATAATGTTTAGGGGTGTTTGGCTAACTAATTGATAATTTAATATTTTTTCTAAAAAACGCTTATTGAAGGTAAAAAGCAACTCATAATCATCTCCACCAGTCAGTGCATAGTTTAATGCTAGTGATAAAGGTAGTTTTTGCAAAGCACGACTTAAGGGGATTTGTTGATGCTGAAGTTTTGCACCAACCTGTGAGCGTTTTAATAAATGTTTTAAATCAGCGATTAAGCCATCCGAAACATCCATGCAGCTAGTAGCATAATTACGTAGCCAAGTGCCTAAGGCGACACGTGGGCTAGGGTGATTTAAACGTTGCACACAATAATCGGCATCAGCACGAGCTAAATTTAAACGCTGTTGTACTACGGCTAACCCTGCTGCGGCATCCCCTAAGCTCCCTGACACAGCGATGAAATCGCCGATCTGAGCACCTTGGCGCAATAAAGCTTGGTGTTTAGGCGCTGTGCCCATGACTTGAAGCGTAATGCTCAAAGGGCCGCGAGTAGTGTCACCCCCTATTAAGAAAATCTGGTGTTGTGTAGCGAGTTCGCGCAACCCACGCGCAAATTCTTCAAGCCATGTTTGATCCACACTAGGCAAGGTTAAAGCCAACGTGAACCATCGAGGGGTTGCCCCCATCGCCGCTAAATCACTTAAGTTGACAGCTAAAGCTTTGTAGCCAATGGCATGCGCGGGCGTATCAATCGGGAAATGCACGCCATTAACTAAAGTATCTACCGAGATAATCAGTTCTTCGTCAGCGGGCACCTGCACAATGGCGGCATCATCACCGACGCTCAGGCGAACTTCCTTAGGGGTTTGCTCCCAAGTGAAATAGTGCTTAATTAAATCAAATTCATGCATGATGGTGTATTCGCTGGCTTAAAATGCAGAAAGCCCCACATAGCATGGGGCTTCCTTTTCCAATGGTGCTAGAGACATACACCATTAGCCAACACTGACCAGAGGATGTTTGCCTTTCCTTGTACCCTAACCGACACTCATCCTCAGTTCAAGTCTAGTGCTGTTGGTGCGGTTTAACTTTAACTATTGATAAAATGCCATTTTTTTAAGTTAAGAGGTGGGCTGGTAGACAACTAGATCTGTTTTGCTTGCAAAGCATGCTGCTAGTGCTGGAGTTTTGCTATTATAGATCTTTCTTAAAATAATGATGGATAACGACAATGCTGGATCCCAAACGACTACGAAATGAACTCGATGAGGTAGCTCAACAGCTAGCTCGCCGTGGTTTTAAGTTAGATGTGGATGCAGTGCGGACGCTGGAAGGGCAGCGCAAAGCACTCCAAACGCATACTGAGGAATTACAAAATCAACGCAATTTACGCTCCAAACATATCGGCCAAGCGAAAGCGCGTGGCGAAGATATTGCACCGTTGATGGCGGAAGTGTCGAGTTTGGGTGAGCAATTAAAAACAGCCGAACAAGATTTAGCGAAAATCCAAGCTGACCAAGAAGCGATTGCCCTCGGTTTGCCTAATATTTTAGATGCTTCGGTGCCTGAGGGGGCGGATGAAAATCAGAATGTTGAAGTACGCCGTTGGGGTGAGCCTAAGCAATTCGCTTTTGAAGCGAAACAGCATTTTGATTTAGGTGCTGCGAATGATTGGATGGACTTTGAGTCTGCTACCAAATTAACCGGTGCACGTTTTGTCGTCTTACGTGCTGCGATGGCACGCTTACATCGTGCTTTAATTCAATTCATGCTGGATACGCATACGCAGCAACATGGTTACACTGAACTATACGTGCCTTATATGGTGAATGCGGAGAGTTTGCGCGGTACTGGGCAGTTACCTAAATTTGCTGAAGACTTATTCAAGCTGAATAATGAGCAGGGCTATTATTTAATCCCAACGTCTGAGGTTCCAGTGACCAATTTGGTACGCGATACCATCGTTGATGCTGCCAATTTACCGCTGAAGTTTACTTCACATACCCCTTGCTTCCGTTCTGAGGCAGGCTCACATGGTAAAGATACGCGCGGTTTAATTCGCCAACATCAATTTGAAAAAGTTGAAATGGTGCAAATCACTCGCCCCGATCAATCTTGGCAAGCGCTCGAGGAAATGGTCGGGAATGCCGAGACAATCCTGCAAAAGCTTGGTTTGCCTTATCGAGTGATTGCACTGTGTTCTGGGGATACCGGTTTCTCAGCGGCTAAAACTTATGACCTAGAAGTTTGGCTGCCCGGCCAACAAAAGTATCGGGAGATTTCTTCCTGCTCGAATACGTTAGATTTCCAAGCCCGGCGCATGGTGGCACGTTATCGCAATCCAGAAACGGGCAAAACTGAACTAGTTCACACGTTGAATGGTTCTGGGGTAGCAGTCGGACGCGCTTTGGTTGCGGTCATCGAGAACTATCAAGAGGCCGATGGGCGGATTCGTATCCCAGAGGTTTTACGCAATTATATGGGTGGAGCTGAGTATTTAGCGTAATGCGCAGGCTCACTAACCTTTTCATCCTGATTTGCGGTTTGACTGCTTGCAATGAGCAGTCAAACTTTCAGCAGCAGCCCCAAACTTTAAACTTTGACCAGACGATTTTCTTAAACGATCAGCCCCTTAAGGTTGTAGTGTTTGATACACCTGTTGAGCGTGAACAAGGCTTAATGTGGGTGAAAGAGTTACCCAAAGATCATGGCGCTTTATTTGTGTTTGAGCAGGAAGCAACCGTGAGCTTTTGGATGAAAAACACGTTGACTCCATTAGACTTACTGTTTTTTGATGCCAATTATCAACTGACTGAATTGGTATCGGCAGCACCACCCTGTTCGCTCCAATGTGTTTATTACACCGTTGCAAAAACACGCTATGTGTTAGAGCTAGGCGCAGATGCTAGCAAGCATCTAAAGGTTAAAAAATTTAATCAACTAATTCGCGAATAAATTTTAATATTTACAATATGATTAAATTTCATTCAATAAATGAAAACTTCCTGCATGCTATTCAATTTTATCAGCTATATAGAAACTGAATTTTTTCAAATTTAGGGTGATAAATAATGCGTAACTTATTCATTTTAGTGGGATGTTCTAGCCTGTTGATGGCGTGTGCTAGCAGCATACAGATCGGCGCTAAGCCATCAGATAATCCTCCACGGCTATCGGATGACAAATCTAAGCAAGGCATGGGTTGGGATAGGCCCGAAGCGTTTGGACCCGTGCCAGCGAATTTACAGGCCACAGGCGATGCGGTTTGTCGGCAAGCTTCTATGCAAAGTTTGAATAAGGCGTTTGGTTATCATCCAAAGGCTTTAGATAAAACCGGACAGCCTATTGCTGAGGGTGGTTATTTGTGTGGTAACTAGAGCAGCTGAATCTTTTTTTAAGCTTGCTTTTAGAGTATGATGAAAAAAGAGGCTTTCTTAAAAGTCTTTTTGAAGTGTTTATTGAAGGAGATTAAATATGAAAGTTATGAAAATTAGCGTAATCACAGCAGGCTTATTATTAGCTTCGAGTACATCTTTTGCCGCCCAAGATACCGCTGCTGTTGCCAAAGTTTTATCTGTTAAAGGTAAAGCCTTGATCGAAAATGCTCAGGGCGCACGTAAACCTGCTCAAGCCAATATGACTTTAAGCGAAGGTTCAAGCCTGATTGTTTTAGACAAGGCGCAAGTCAGTTTAAAATATGCCGATAGTAAGTGTACGGTGAGTCATAAGGCTAATACCTTGGTGAGTGTGTCTGCAGCGACACAATGTGCTCCGGGTCAAGATATGTCGGTCGGTGCGGCAGCAGCGGGACCTAAAAGTGTAGTAGGCGCAGCACCTAGTGCTAGTGTTGCCTCAACGATGGCCAGCCTTGTAGTACCTGCAGGTGTGTTAGCCGGTGTGGTTGCTTTGGGTGCAGTTATTGATAATAACAGTACGAGTCCTTAACTAGACTGACAACAGGTAAGAGTTAAAAGCCAGCTAATTTAATTTGCTGGCTTTTTTGTACCTAGAAAAATTCCCAGTAAGAAAGCAGCAACTAAAGCATTGGCAGGGGTGTGAAAATTAAAATCTAAGACCGCATGCAATAGAATGAGTAGGATGCTGATTCCCGCACCAGCCTTTAAAAAACGCTCCAGCCCCCAAGCATATTTGCGAATCGCTAACCAGCCATATAAGTAGCTAGCAAAGAATAGCCCTATAAATAAAGCACCTAAGATACCTGTTTCAAATAAAAGTTCTAAATAATCATTATGCGCATGGTTTAGAAAATTTAACTGCTCAACGGGTTGAATAGTTCTGAAGATTTCTTGAAAGGTACTAGGCCCTGTACCCGTAGGAAAAAACTGCACAATGCCGTCACTAATGCTTCTAAAGAATTCCCAGCGAGCATCCTCAAACGGATCTGCGGCAATAAAACGGTTTAGAATAGGAATGAGTCCTACCGTAGAGATAACACCTATACTTAAAATAATGATGAATGAGGCTAAACCAGCCCCTGATTTTTTACTTAATTGTCTAGCAAATAACATGAAGCATAAGAAGAAGCCTAAAATAATTAGGAAAATTCCAGCTCTTGAGCGCGAGAAAGCAGCCGCAATCAAAAGCAGAAGAATGATAATAACAAAAACAATACGCTGAACCACAGCACTTGAGGTAATAAAGTATTCATGCTGAGCGGTCTTTTTATCATTCGTGGCATAAAGATGGTGAATAAAAAGCCCCATCACCAAAGGTAGAGTGAGATAAAGTAGGGCTACAAAGTGATCACGATTAATATAAGTACCCATAGCATCTGCCGTGATGGTGATTTCAGGCCGGGCAGTCCAAATAATAGATTGAGTACTGTATTGTATAATGCCAAAAATACTTTGTAGGGTAGTGATACCAATCAACAGATAGACTAAGTACTGCTGTAAGTTTTTATTGAGACCTACCACGCTAAGGAAAGCGGCTACTAATGGAATGAGTGCTAAACAAGCATGAACGGTTTTTTCTGGAACTAAACTCATACTTAGCCAGGGCAAAGTGGATGTTTGCTCTTGGTAAATGTGTAGGCTGGAAAGGTAGCTCGCACGCTCGGGTAAGGCCAACCACCAACTTTCAGGTAAGGGTATTAAATAGACAATAGGAATCATGAGGCCAAATAATAAGGCACAACCGGTGAGTGTATTTAATGAACCTTTATAGTTTTTCTGCCAAAGAACTAAGCCTAATAATAAACTACCTATTATTTCTAAAAACAGTAGTGTATTGATACTTTTTCCACCCGCCACCAAGGGTGAGTAGATCAGCATAATGGCAATCAAAATAGCTTGAATCATTTGGCTCATAAAGTATTCTCTTTATTTTCCTGTCGGCGAATCTGTAGATCATCAAACCACAAACTACCTTTAAATAAATGGTTTTGACTATAAGGGCTGCTAGCCTCTAAGCGATAGATTTGCACAGGGCAATTTTCTGCGGGTACTTGAAAATTAAAGTTTAACTCAGTCCAAATGGAGCGCTCTTTAATAGGAGAGCTTTCACCTAATAAAGTATTTGTGCTATTGATGCAACGAACCCGCCAACGTAAACCTTCAATTGTCTGTAGTCGATCCACGCGAACCCGCAGTGTTGACTGATAATAACCGGGCGATAGAAGCATGCGTTGAGTGATGTGGCTAAAATGAATACGTGTTCGGTCATATAAAATAAGGTGCAATGCCTTTTGTCCTTTCATACCCGTGACAGGAGTCTTTTCGATTTTGAAAGTAGGTGATGAGTCAATCATCCAATCAAAACCCGTATTACTCTCATTACTTTCAAAGCCTCCGTCGTAGATTAATCCACTCAAGGTCAGTTGTTTTTCAGTCAAGCCAGAGAGCCAAATAAAATAAGCATCCTGCCATAACTCTTCTTTAAGTAAGCGGTTGACATAAGCGTTACGCTCAACGAGAGCTATAGGCGTTTCTGAAGAGGCTCGCATTTCGTATAAAGTATTTAGGGTGACTAAAGATTCAGTATTAGCCGCCATATAGCTAAAAAAGCTATTCCACCAAGTGGGGTGGGTTGCGCTATAGGGTTGGAGTAAACCTATAGTGGCAGAGTTAACCGCTAGTTGTTCCAGAATAGGATTGATGGTTGGTTGGGATACTGGTGCACGCACCATAATCACATGCCAAGCCTCAAGTGCTTTATCTAATTTGCCTTGTTTGACCCAATAGTCGGCAACTTGTGCACGCGTTAAAATATAAGCTGGCCAGAGTTTAATCGAGTATTCAGCTAATTTGTTAATTACCGCTTCAGGCTGATGTTGTTGAATAGCGATATGGGCTAACTGACCGATCGCTAAACCACTCGTAATATTTTTACCGAGCGCTTTAATAGTGAGGGTTTGAGCCTTAGCCGGATCATTTTGTTCTAGGGCTTGTTGGGCTTGTTTTATTAAACTTTCTGGATGAGCAACTTGCCAAGTCTTGGGTAATTGATTCGGTGAGGCATCGATAAAATCACTCGGTGACATTCCACCTAGCCTAAACGATAGACTTAGACCTATTAAAGCCATCACCCCTAGGATGATTAATAATCTAGCGAGAATAGAGCTCAAGTTTTGCTTCCTCTGTGAGTTTAGCTAGTGACATAAGTAACCACCCCCGTCAATAAATTGCCCATTTTCATCTAAAGCTTCTGGATGAAAGCCAATAGCGCTGCGAAAACCAACCTTGCGGCAAGTATTATTCCCTTCTACTTGAAGGTGTGTGGGGACGCTGCCAAATAAAGAGGTATTATCCCACGCTAAAGATAATCCATTAGCAACGAGTTGGGGTCGAGAGGAAAGGCTATGCGGTTTAAAGTTTGTGGGGGGGGGGGAAGCCATTTTTTTAGGTGGGGAAGGTGGTGTTGCGGGTTGCTGGCTAGCAGGTGGTTTGCTTGATGAGGCTAAAGCTTGAGCTGCTTGGAGTTTTTGTTGTTTTTCAAGCGCTAGGCGTTTTTTTTCAGCTTGAGCTGCTTGAGCTGCTTGAGCTTTAGATTGTTCTGCTTGTAATTGGGCTTGTTGAGCAATCTGCTCTTGTTGCATCGCCTGCAGTCGCTCAGTTTCTTGTTTGCGTTGCAAGGCCAGCGCTTCAGACCTCTGTTGAACCGCAAGGTGTTCTGTCTCTATCTGCAATTGTGCTGAGCGAGCTTGTTCTGCTTGCTGTTTTTGAGCTTCTTCTTGGGCTTGGAGCAACTGTCGCGCTTGAGCTTTTTGCTCAGCTTGTAAGACTTCTTCGGCTTCTTTGAGAGCTTGCTGCTCAGCTAACTGCCTTTTTTCTTCAGCCTCTTTTTCTTTTAGCGCTTGAGCTGCTTGTTTTTGTTGTTCACGTAACTGTTCTTGTGCTGCTTGCTGCTCTTTGATGGCAATTTCTTGCAAGGATTGTTCAGCGGCTTTCTGCTGCTTTTCAAGTTCAGCTAGGCGTTCTTCACGCTTTAGAGTAGCTTGCTGCTCAATTAAATCCTCAGTGGGTGTAGATTTTTCATTCGCAGATGCTGGTATAGGCACGGTCGGTATCAGTAATTGCTTTTGTTGTTCTAGCAAAGATGCTAGCTGTTTTTCTGCTTCTATTTGCTGCTGTTGGATAGCGTGTAATTTTTCTGTCGCCTTGGCATATTCTTCAGCCTGCTTCTTATTAAGCGCTATTTGCGCTTGTGCATCGGCCTGTTGATCTTTGACAGATAGCTGCTGATTATCAATTAATACTTGTTGCTTAGGAGCTGAATCTGCAGTAGTGGATGTTTGTAGGCTATAAATTGCATAAGCACTGAAAAGAAGAGTAATAAGCGCTGTGAGTAATGCATAGTGTTTCATACTACTATTTTTAGGCGTATCTAAATTCGCTAGTTCAAACAGTAGAGTTTCAGGTGTAGTTTGTCGAGGTTCTCGCTTATAAGACAGCGCTCTTTGTAAAGCAAACCAACGATGTTCGGGAAGCTTAATAACAGTCGCTGGCACAGTCTTTTTAATCGCAGCTTCGATACTATTGTCGAGGACAAAAGGTAAGTGTCCGTTAAGCATGTAATAAATTAAGCTAGCCAGCGAGAAAGTATCATCCGCTTCATTAGCTGAACCACCCATCGCTACTTCGGGACTAATAAAACTAGAACTAAGTGTTAGTTTTCCTTTAGTTTGAGTGCCGGTGGTTAAAATTTTAAGGCTTACTGCAATAGGTGTATTTAATAGAAAATATTGCTGATGCTTAGTCTTTAAAATTGAAGCTGCCTCTAGATAGCCATAACCTTTTTTTAGTGGAGTTTTAGCAACAGCAGCCAAAATTGCTTCTGCATTCTGTAGTGTATCTTGCAGAGGTAAACCATAACGCCCGAGTCCTTTGATTTGTTCATCTAGCGTAACCCCTTGTGATACCGCCAAGACAAACCAGAAGCCTTCGGAGGTGGATGCGCTATCAATCACTGCGGGAAGCGTTGTTGTGAACTCCAACAGGACTCTAGCGAGCGTAGGTGTAAAGTTTTCAAGCTGCAATAAAGAGGGATTAACGAGTACCAAAATAGACTTGGTATCTTGTCCATCAGAATTAATTGTGCTTGTATCTTCGACCCAATAGAGTTGGCTTAGGCTCGTTGTGCCAAGTAGTGCAGTTACCCGATACCGATTGGCAAAAACAAAGTTAAGTTTGCTTTTTGCAGAGGCCGCAGCCTTTCTAAGTGGTAGTTTAGCATCCACTCTCTTAATTTCCTTATCTAAGCCCTAAGACAGTGGATGCTATTATAAGTAGCTAAGCCTTTTCTAGCTGTTTTTTATCTTCACCATAACCATAGTAGTTATAGTCATAATGATAGCCATAGCCTGTACCTTGCTTGGCTTTGCTGGCAACTGAGCCGATAACATTGACTCTTGCTTGACGTAAACGCTTATAAGCCCCTACCAGAGCTTGCTTTTTAGTTTCTCCCATAGCAACCGAAAGAATAGTTGCGGAGGCTCGATTTGATACTAATAAGGCATCTGCTAAGCCCAAAATAGGCGGCATGTCGACAATCATCATATCAAAAGCACCTTGATCCACTAAGCTAAACAATTCATCCAAGCGACTGGTCGATAATAATTCAACAGGGTTGGGTGACATCGGGCCAGCAGTAATGACGTAGACATCGGGGATTTGACTACTTTGTGTGACGACCTCATAAGCATCTTGGCCAGTTAAATAATTAGTGAGACCCTTTGAGTTGTCTAAGTTTAGGCGTTTATGGACTGAGGGATTGCGTAAGTCAGTATCAACTAATAAAACAGTTTTACCCGACTGTGCCATGACAATCGCCAGATTAATAGCAGTAGTGGATTTGCCTTCGGAAGCTGAGGCGCTGGTGATAGCCAACACTTTAGGCACACCATCTTTAGTAGAAAATAAGAGATTAGTACGCAGCGATCTGAAAGCCTCGGCAAAGGCAGAGCGTGGGTCCGTTTGGCTAAGTAAGGCCAATTTTTTGCTATCCTTGATTTTTGATCTAGGCACGATACCTAACACAGGCAAGCCTAGAATTTTTTCTGGGTCTTCAGCGTGCCTTACCCGATCATCCATAAACTCCAGTAAAAATGCGATCACTAAACCAAGAAATAAGCCAAGCGCTGCGCCTAAAGCAGCATTAAGCTTTTTGTTAGGTTTATGGATTGCAAATGGTACCACTGCGGGATCGACTACCGAAATATTATTAGTTCCGATACCGCCCGCAACCCCAATTTCTTTTTGGCGATTAAGTAAGCCCTCATAAATATTTCGATTACTTTCTACTTCGCGCTTGATTTCACTATAGCCAACATTTTTATCACGCAAAGACACAAACTCGTCTTTTTGTAAAGATAGTTGTTCGCGTAATGCCTCTTCCCTCTGTTTAGCCGCCAGATATTTAGACTCTAAATCAGCACCAACCGTTGTTTTAATAGTTCCAGTCTCTCGGCTAATTTGATCTTGCAGCTCAGCTATCTGCTGCTTTAGGCTAGACTGAGTATTAGTGTTTAGGGCTTGGGTTTCTCGATTAATTTGGGTTTGCAGCTCATTAATCTGTTGTCGCAAATTAGATTGAGTATTAGTATTTAGAGCCTTAGTTTCACGAGCTACTTGTGATTGTAATTCAGTAATGCGCTGCTTCAAGTTAGTGGTATTACTAGTCGTCAAGGATTTAGTTTCAGCTGAAATATCGCCTTTCAAACTATTGATTTTCTGTTGTAGCTGAACCATGAGTGGATAGGCAGGCTTGTAAATTTGAGCTTTTTCGCGATATTCACTTTCTAAGCTAGCTAATTCTCGTTTCATGCCTTGAATCGTCGGATTATCAAAAGCATTTGCAGCCGAGCTAGCTCCTTGATATTGACTTTGTAACTGAGCTAACTCTTGAGTTAGTCTTTGAATCGTCGGGTTATCAAAAGAGCGTGAGGAGGATGTTTCTGCTTGCAGTTGACTTTGCAATTCTGCCAGTTGACGTTTTAGGCCTTGAATCGTGGGATTATCAAAAGACCTAGATGAAGTTAAACCCGCTTGATATTCGCTTTGTAATCTAGCAAGTGTCTTTTTCATCTCTTGGATGGTTGAGTTTTGTAGGGTTGTGGTCGCGACTTGCTAGCTTGCTCATACTCACTTTGCGCTTTCACTCTATCATTCTCAGCTTGTGTGAGTGCTTGATTAAGTTCGCGCATTTTTTGCGAAGTTAAGGATTCTTTATCATCAGTAGCAATGATGCCTTTTTCTTTAGCATAATCATTTAATTTAGCTTCTGACTCTAATAGCCTACCCTGTGCCAATATCAGCTCTTCTTTTAAGGCTTTCTCTGCGTACTGAGCCGCATTACGGCGCCGCTCTAAATTCATTTCAATAAAGTTATCAGCAATAGAGTTAGCCACATCGGAGGCACGTTGAGGGTTAGAGTCATCATAATAGATAGTAACAATTTGTGAGTTTTTGACAGGTGCTACGGATATCTTCGCCAGTAGGCGTACAGAAAGTGGCATTTCGCCTAAAACAGTCAATGGTTGCTCAGATTGAGTTTGCTCACCATTCTCGGTAGTTTCTAGTATTGGATCAGAAGCAAAGGATGCTTTCAGTTTATCTAATTGTTCAGTAAAAAAAGGTTTAGCCAGTTGATCTCCTTTTAATGCAGACTCAAGTCCTAACTGCTCAATGACTCGGTTGGCTAAGGTATGGCTTTTTAATAACTCATATTGAGTTGAGTAAAAGTCTTTTGTTGCAACTGCTTGGGTTTGAGCTTGAATATCGTATTTCAGAAAATTCTGATTTTCTTGGTCAATCTGTAAGCTGGTGCTAGCTCTATAAGTAGGTGTCATCATAAAAGTGATAACAAGCGCTAAAATAAACACTAAGGTAGCTATACTTAAAATCAACCATTTTCGTCTGACGATAACTTGCCATAGATCACGTAAATCGATTTCGTCATCGTCGTCATTGTCGGCGCTAGTTTCTTTATAACCATACGAATGAGCAATTTGAGTATGGTCTCTTAATGCTAGAGCAGCATTAGGTTGTCCGAGACTGGGGTAGTTAGATTCGGAATTCATTGAACTCTATTCTTAAGTTGTGAACGATTATTAAGGCATTAACACTGAAAACGGATTCATCAACGAACCTACTTCGCGTAACCAGAAGCGGGCATCAGAACGATGGACGATCACTCTGTCATCATTACGAAGATAGGGGTCACGTGTTTTTCCATCGCGAATGGCATTGAGATCAAGATTATAGGCTTTAAGAGTATTGCCTTGCTTACGAAAAAGAACGGTTTTGGAAGGATCGGCTAAACTATTTAATCCTCCAGATAAAGCAATAGCCTGTACAAGCGTCATATCACCTTTAATTGGGAATACGCCAGCAGTTTTCACTTCACCTTCCACAGTGACACGCTGAGCTGTGAATTCTTGAATGAAAACGGTGACTTGTGGGTCTTGAAGATAGGTTGCGCCCAATTTTTGAGCTAGTTGCTTTTCAAGTTGTCCTTGGCTTAAACCTTCAACACGAACCGTACCGATTAAAGGTAAAGAGATATTACCACGCGGGTCTACACGAGCTGGTTGAGAGAGTTCAGGGGCTTGAAATACTTTAATATCGAGTAGATCATTACTACCAATTTTGTAGTCTTGCTGAGGGGCATTGTAATCTAGCTCACTAATATTTGAGAATACGTTGGCACTACTTACTGTTGGGGAAGCAGAGGAGTTGTCTACACTTGGACTAGTACCACAAGCTGATACTAAAGCAGCCGATACTAGTAAGAGTATGACTTTTGCTGGGGTTACATTATTCATACGACACTTCTTGTATAAGTTATAAAAGAACAATAAGTTTCCAGACATAAATTTTTTCACCTTAGTAACCAATACGCTCATGAGAGAAGAATGCGGGACATAGGTTTTTTAGTTTGATAAGAGCAGCGCTTGCGATCACTATAGGGAGACTGAGACTCCAACCGATGCTAGCAATAATTAGGTCTAAAGCACGCTTTGAAAAATTATTACGCTTAAGTAGGTTTGGTTTAGCAGCAGTAGGGGTTACGTACTCTAGTGGCTTCATAAATAACTCACTATACTCAAGCCAATAATAAGTAATGTACTTGCTTAGGGCGTTTATTGGCTCGTAAAGGTGCGCTACCGCCCGGTCAATACCAAATGTTACATTAATGTAAAAATGCAAAGCAAGTTTTGTTCCAATAAATTTTTTCGCAAAATAGTTATCAGTCTAATTATAAAAAACATTAATCTCAGATTAACGATTTTGACCAATAATAGTACATCACGAAGTCCTTGACTATAGTAGATATTTGGTAATATTTTTTCTTGAAAAATTTATGCGAGTGTGGTGAGTGTGAAAAAACCAATGCTTTTATTATGCTTAAGCTTGGCTAGTGTGGCTCAATGTGGGGAGCAAATAGACTATTTTCCTCCCTTTATTATTGACTCTAAATTCCTAATTTCTCAAGGTTTTGGAGGAGCTAGCACCCACCAAAACTCCATTAATTACTATGCTGTTGATCTAGTTATGCCAGAGGGGGCATGGGTATGTGCTGCTCGGGATGGAGTGGTTAGTAATGTTTATGATGGCACGGGATTTTTTTTTAATGACAGTAAAAACTCTAATTATGTGCGTATCCAACATGCAGACAATCAACTGACCGATTACCAACATTTATTGCTTGGCAGTATTAAAGTGCATGTCGGCCAAAAGCTCAAGGCAAAACAATGTTTTGCTCAAGTTGGCGATACCGGTAAAGCTACTGGGCCACATTTACACTTTGCTGTTTTAGAGGAAAAAAATGGTGAATTAATTTCAGTCCCTTTCAAGTTTATTGATCCCAATGGACGTACTTACACACCCCAGTATCTGCAATGGGTAAGAAACTGACTGTAAAGTATTTGTGTTTTTCTTTAGCTGTTTTTTAGCTAAATATGCTATAAACTATCCATTCAACAAGCATACCCGCAGGAGAGCGCTTCTTTAGGAAGCCGCCGAAGGCGCATAGCCCGTAAACGCTCAGGCAAAAGAACTGTGGGTGATGGTTGACTCTGGAGAGTGGTGCAGTTGCACCCACCGAAGGGTAGTAACTTATTGTTTCTACAATAAGGAATCTCTCAGGTAGCAAGGACAGAGGGGCGGTAGATCAAAAAGTCTGCCGTCCCTTTTTTATTGTTAACGGGAGAGTAAAGTGCAACATACCCCTTTCTATCAGAAGCATCTCGAGGCTGGCGCGAAGCTAGTTGATTTCGCGGGCTGGGAAATGCCGATTCATTATGGCTCGCAATTGCAAGAGCACAAGCAAGTCCGCACCGATGCAGGTATGTTTGATGTATCGCACATGGTTGTTTTAGACCTGCAAGGCACGGATGCTAAACCCTACCTCTTAAAGCTGCTCGCGAATAATGTCGATAAACTCAAAGAGCCTGGCAAAGCCCTATATAGCTGCATGCTCAATGCGCAGGGTGGGGTGATTGATGATTTGATCGTCTATTATTTGTCTGAGACCTCCTATCGAATCGTGGTCAATGCAGGTACGCGTGCCAAAGATCTAGCTTGGATGCAGCAGCAACTTCAAGGTTTCAATGCCCAACTCACTGAGCGTTCCGACTTAGCCATGCTCGCCGTACAAGGGCCGAATGCGCGCGCTAAAGTCTTTTCACTGATGCCGGCTGATGAAATCACTATCGCTGAACCCTTAAAGCCCTTTTATGGTGCGCAAGTTGGTACTTGGTTCATTGCGCGCACCGGCTATACCGGCGAAGACGGGTTTGAAATGATGTTTCCTGCTGAGCAAGCCGACAAGGTTTGGGATGCGTTAGTTGGAGCCGGTATTCCCCCGACCGGTTTAGGCGCACGCGATACGCTGCGCTTAGAAGCTGGGATGAATTTGTATGGCACGGATATGGATGAAACCACCTCTCCTTTAGTGTCTGGCTTAGCGTGGACGCTGGCTTGGGAGCCTACTGCGCGCGATTTTATTGGCCGCAAAGCTTTAGAAGCTGAAAAGGCTGCCGGCGTGCAGCAAAAGTTGGTTGGTTTAGTTTTAGAGGGCAAGGGCGTACTGCGGAATCATATGAAAGTGGTCTGTGAGGCTGGCGAAGGTGAGATCACCAGTGGTACTTTCTCGCCTACCTTGGGGCTGGCGATTGCATTAGCCCGCGTACCCGTCGCTTGTGGTGATCACTGTTCTATCGATATTCGCGGTAAACTGTATCCTGCTAAAGTGGTTAAGCCTGTTTTTGTCCGTCACGGTCAATCGGTTTTAAGTTAATTTTTAGGTTAATTAGGAGATTTCAAATGAGCAAGGTTCCAGCCAATTTAAAATATGCCGATTCACATGAATGGGTGCGTGACAATGGCGACGGTACGGTCACTATCGGCATCACCGACCATGCCCAAGCTTTATTAGGCGATTTGGTGTTTGTTGAATTACCCGAAATAGGTGCGATCCTCGCAGCAGGCGATGAATGCGGTGTGGTGGAGTCGGTAAAAGCCGCTTCTGATATTTATGCGCCTATCGGTGGCGAAGTATTTGAAGTCAATCATGAATTAGGCGATAGCCCTGAATTAGTGAGTACAGACCCTTATGACGCTGGCTGGATTTTCAAATTAAAATTAGAAGATGCGAACCAGGTCGCCGACTTATTGACTGCTGAGGCCTATGGCGAATTAGTCGCCTCTGAAGCTTAATCACTTAACGAGTTCAAGCAAATGATGACACACTTAACCGTTGCTCTGAGTGATTTAGAGCAGCGCGGGGATTTTATTACCCGCCATATTGGCCCGACCCAATCTGATACAGCCGCCATGCTACAAGTGGTAGGTGCGGAGTCATTGGATGCCTTGATTAAAAGCACCGTGCCTGCCGTGATTCACACCAACGCACCTTTAGCAATGGATGACAGCCGCACCGAAGCCGAAACGCTGGCTTATCTCAAGCACTTAGCCACCCAGAATAAAGTGCACAAATCGTATATTGGCATGGGCTACTACGACACCATTGTGCCGCCGGTGATTTTGCGTAATGTGATGGAAAATCCCGGCTGGTACACCGCGTATACGCCCTATCAGCCGGAGATTTCGCAAGGTCGTTTGGAAGGTTTGTTGAATTATCAGCAGATGATTACCGATTTGACCGGCATGGATATTGCCAATGCCTCTTTGCTGGATGAGGCGACCGCAGCGGCGGAAGCGATGGCTTTATGCAAGCGCTCGACTAAGCTGAAATCGGATAAGTTTTTTGTAAGCGACGATGTATTCCCCCAAACTATCGACGTGCTGAAAACCCGTGCGCAGTATTTTGGTTTTGAGTTAGTGATTGGCAACGTTTCTGAGCTTGCAAGCCACGAAGTATTTGGTGTGATGCTGCAATATCCTTCAGTGACAGGCGAAATTACTGATATTGAAGCCACCATTAAACAAGCGCATGCGCAAAAAGCTTTAGTCTGTGTCGCTTCGGGCTTAATGGCTCTAGTCATGCTGAAATCACCCGGCGAAATGGGCGCAGATGTGGTGGTGGGTAATTCGCAGCGCTTTGGTGTGCCGATGGGGTTTGGCGGGCCACACGCGGCGTTTTTTGCTACCAAAGATGCGCATAAACGCACCATGCCCGGCCGTGTAATTGGGGTGTCAATTGATAGTCACGGCAAGCAAGCCTTGCGCATGGCGATGCAGACGCGCGAGCAACATATTCGTCGCGAAAAAGCCACCTCCAATATTTGTACCGCACAAGCGCTATTGGCGAATATGGCAGGCTTTTATGCGGTGTATCACGGCCCCACAGGCTTAAAGAAAATCGCGGGACGCATTCAGCGCTTCACCACGATTTTGGCGAAAGGATTGCAGCAAAAAGGCGTGCAATTACTCAACGATACGTGGTTTGATACGCTAGTGGTGGAAAGTGCTGGGGCATATGAGCGTGCGCTGGCGGCTGGAATTAATCTGCGCAAACTATCTGGCAATCAAGTGGGAATTAGCGTTGATGAGCGCAAAACTCGCGCGGATATTGCTGAGTTGTTTGATGTATTGCTCGGAGCGGGTCATGGTTTAGCCATTGATGCTTTAGATCAAGCAGTAGTTACTGAGAAATTCACAGGCATTCCATCAGGCTATCAACGTACCAGCAGTTTCTTAACGCATCCGGTATTCAATTCGCATCACTCCGAATCGGAAATGCTGCGTTATTTGAAGCGCTTGGAAAATAAAGATTTTTCCTTAACCCACGGCATGATTCCGCTCGGTTCTTGCACGATGAAGCTCAATGCCACGGCGGAAATGATTCCAGTGACTTGGCCGGAATTTGCCGATATCCATCCGTTTGCACCGAATGAGCAAACCGTGGGTTATCGCGCCATGATTAAGGAATTGGAAGATTGGCTGATTGAAATCACCGGCTATGACGCAATTTCGATGCAGCCGAATTCGGGGGCGCAAGGTGAATATGCTGGCCTAGTCGCGATTCGTCGTTATCAAGCTAGCCTTGGGCAAGCGCATCGTGATGTGTGTTTGATTCCCAGCTCGGCGCATGGCACGAATCCAGCGTCGGCGGCAATGGTGAATCTCAAAGTCGTGGTGGTCGAGTGCGATGAGAATGGCAATGTCGATCTGGCTGATTTACGCGCCAAAGCGGAGCAGTATGCGGCGAATTTGTCGTGCTTAATGGTCACTTATCCATCCACCCACGGTGTGTTTGAGCAGGATATTGTCGAGATTTGCAAAGTAGTGCATGAGTTTGGTGGGCAAGTGTATATGGACGGCGCGAATATGAATGCGCAAGTCGGCTTGTCGAAACCGGGCAAATTTGGCTCGGATGTGTCGCATCTGAACTTGCACAAAACCTTCGCGATTCCGCACGGCGGTGGTGGGCCGGGCATGGGGCCGATTGGTGTGAAAGCGCATCTCGCGCCGTTCTTATCCAGCAATGTGGTCAATCCACCCGATAACATTCCGCACGGCAATAGCGCAATTTCCGCCGCACCCTATGGCAGCGGTTCAATCCTGCCGATTTCATGGACTTACATTAAGCTCATGGGCGCGGATGGCTTAAAACGTGCCACCGAAATGGCGATTTTGAACGCCAACTACATGATGCAGCGCTTGTCCGAGCATTATCCGGTGCTATTTCTGGGCGCGAATGGGCGGGTGGCGCATGAATGCATTATCGACATTCGCCCGCTTAAAGCCGCTTCCGGCATTGATGAATCGGATATTGCCAAACGCTTGATGGATTACGGTTTCCATGCGCCTACTATGTCATTCCCTGTGGCGGGCACGCTGATGATTGAGCCAACCGAATCCGAGCCGAAAGAGGAGTTAGATCGTTTCTGCGATGCCATGATTGCAATTCGCGAAGAAATTCGCAAAGTGCAAGATGGTGTTTGGCCTGCCGATAATAATCCTTTGGTGAATGCACCGCATACACTGGATGATTTAACGCAAGCGTGGGAACGTCCTTATTCACAAACGGAAGCGGTATTTCCGAAAGGGATTATCCCGACCGCGAAATATTGGCCGACCGTGAATCGGATTGATAATGTGTATGGGGATAGGAATTTGGTTTGTTCTTGTCCGCCGATGGAGAGTTATCGGTAGTACGAAACCCCACCAACCTTTCCTTGTCAGGGGAGGTTGGTGGAATTCGTGTTGAATAGTTACAGCTCGAAAGCTTTACAAGCACCTTTGCCTTTTGCCCGCTTGATCAGCTTGTCATCAAAGGTGGCAAAACGCCCACAAGATTGGCTCAGTGCCAAATGCCATGCATCGGCAAAGTCCATTTTCTGCGCAAACCAATCCAATGCTTGTTTGACTGCGAATGCATCATGCACATTCACATTTTCCATTCCTAACAGCAGTAGGAAACCGTGCAAAATATCATCAGGGGCTAGGTTGTAGGCAAAGCGCAATACCCATTCGGTTTCGAGGAGTACCGTGTCAGTGATGTAGATTTCATGCTCTTGCAGCAGTTTTTCGGCGCGTTGGAATTGGGCGAGATCATCCTTGACCAGAAAACGCACAAGGACGTTGGTATCAACGGCGATCATATTGGGCCTCAATACCTTGACGAATCGCGCTTTCCATTTCTTCCAAGGTTTTAGGTTGGCCTTTATAGGCAGATTGCAAGCAACCTGCGGCCTGTTGGAGCGTGGTTTTAGCAAACAAAATAGGTTTGACTGGACGTAGCAGGATGCCTTGGTCAGTTTCTTCGATGATGAATTGCTGTCCACTTTCCCATTGTCGAGTACGGCGAATGCTTTGCGGAATGATCACTTGCCCTTTGCTGGACAGGCGGGTGAAAGTGTTGGACTGCATGGCTCATTCCAAAGTAAGACATAAGTAAGATTATAGTTTCATAGCCTAGAGCCAGTGTCAAAGGTTTTGTGAAAATGGCCGACGCCCATATATCCAAGCCGAAGCTGTATACCTCAAAGGTGTATACATAAGAGAAATATTGGCCGACCACGAAGCGAATTGATAATGTGCATGGGATAGGAATTTGGTTTGCTCTTGCCTGCCGGTGGAAAGTTATCGGTAGCTATATGCAAGGATGATATAGTTCTCTATATGTCTTTTGTAGAAGGTATTTATATCCATGGAAAATAGTTATTCTCTTAAATTATTATCACTACTAAATGCTATTCTAAATAGCAAATTTTTAGCCAAAGATTTTAGTGGTTTGGGTATTATAGTTTATAGTGATATAAGGAATTTAAATTTAATATCTTTGTGTAAAGAGGTTGCGTTAGATATTGATTTAAACACTCATGATTATATTGCGCAAAAAAGCTCATATGAAAAATTGTGTCACGATGGATTCTTCTTGATACATGAAGATTGGAGAGTTACTCATGAAAGTCAATACGTTCTCCCTAAACTAGATGGTTTTAATGATAGTGATATTCATTTGAGTTACCCTGTAGGAGCCAGATATGTAACAGCTCTCTTGGCTTCTAAAATAAGTGGTATTTTATGCTCTGGTACAATTGGTGTTGCTAAAAATATTAATATATTTGAATTTGGTAATAAGGCTTTATAATGCTAGGTTTAGTTGATGTTAAAAAAATTATTGTTGTCATAGCTATAGTATATGCCACAATTTTAATCCTTCTAAGTTCTGGTCATCCTGTACAAAGTGGTTTGGCAACTCTGAAGTTTGCAGCTAGTGGTGCTTTTTTTCTTACGGCTTTTTTATTTCTGTTTGTAGGGTTTTTGTGGAGATTAATTTGGAGGTTAGTTCCAGTTTTAGGTACTTGGTTGTGTCCAGATTTAAATGGTGCGTATAAAGTCTATATTCACTGGATTAGACTAATAGACGGAGAGGATTTAACTGGTACGAAAATAGCCAAAGCATATATTAGGCAAAACTTTATAACGACAAGTATAGAGCTGTATTCAGACGAGTCTGAGTCATCAACATTGTTGGTTTTGACAAAAAAAGAGATGGGATCAGGCAGGGTTGTCCTTTATTATATATATCATAATGAACCTAAGGCTGGGCTAATGATAAATACGCAACCTCATAAAGGTGCTGCTATTTTATCAATTAATCCCGATAATTCAAAAAAGATAGAAGGAAATTATTTTACTGATAGGCATACTAGTGGGAGACTAGTAATGGAGTACGAGTATAAGTTATAGTACTATCATGTCTTTAAGATTTTCAGGCAACAGCATATCCCGTATACTTCCTAACTGAAGCAGGTTTAAATCCAAACACAATATCCTCTCTTTCTACACCTTTTTCTAATAAAGACTGCGCTAAATCTTCTTCCGTGCCATTATACTGCAACCACACTTTATCATTAATAATATCCATGTGAATGACCGTGCCATAAATACGTCGCCCGTTTTGCCAGCCCACATACATTAATTGATAATGATCATTGTCTTCATCAAATAATAATTGAGTATCAACCTCAGCAGTGGAGGGCGATAAAGAGGCATAATCTTTAATAATGTATTTAACGGATTCACGATATTTTTCTAATTTATCCATTGTGTGATCACCTCATTTTCTGGTTGAAACACTATGACTTTTACTTGATATTGCTGCAAAACCTCTTGAATAAACGCGAGTGCGAAAAATGAATCATAAGTTTCTTTAGGCACAGCTAAATATAAAACGCGCTCAGGGTCTTGTTTCTGTAAACCTAGTTTGTAATTCATGAATTGACCTAAGGCATTATGAAACTCAGACAAGTCAGAAGCTTGCAAGAAGCATTTAATTTCAACAGCTATTTTCTTTGACCCATTTTCAGCTGCCAATAAGCGTTCTGCACCAAGGTCGATATACATGGAAATAGTGCCTGCTTTGAGCAGGTAAGGATCGGCTGTGATTTGCCAGCCGCTTTTCTCCAAGGCATGGCGGACGGGTGTGTGATAAATATCGCGTGCTGGCATGATGTTTTCTGGTGATGAATACAAGTCTAAGTTTAGCAAAAAATAACTATTAGTGTACGACATGCTTAACCGATCATCCCCCATTTAAGGGAGTCTCTAAACTAGCGAAAACCACATTTAAGGGAGTTTCGAGCCTCCCACTTTCCCTCATACTCTGCTCCATGGTCAGCAACACAGACCGCAGCAAACCAACCTCAGAATTAGGAGTATTCAGATGAAAGTTCGTAACGTAATCGCTGGTATCTTTGCTTTAACTATTACTACTATGGCAGGCACTAGCTTCGCTGATGGCCGCAGCCATACTTATATTGATTATCCAATTAGCAATGTTCCACATCACAGCCAACCACGTGTTAATGCCAGCATTAACGTGATTTCATCAGATGACATCGGGCACCGTGCAGCAGTACGTGTTGAGCGTAGAGGCTCAAGCTACTACAGTAACAAATTTGAAAAGCATTGGGGTAAGGATTGGAAAAAGAAGCATGGCTACAAGGTTATTGTAGTAAAACCTGGCGATAGTCTCTCTAAAATTGCAGCACGTTATGGCACGACAGTTAAGCGTTTGATGAAGTTGAACAATATCAGCGCTTATGAAGCGAATCATATTGAAATTGGTCAGATGCTGCGTGTCTCTTAAGGGCTAATTAATACCAGGTGAGTTCATGGATGGACTCACCTAATTAGGCTAATCTCTTGTTTTTCTTCCATTTTAACTTCTAAATAGTTCATCTTTTTATAGCCGAATCATCATTTTATTCATACCTTCGTTGAAGTAAAACTGGGCTGCTAATGATGCAAGCATAATTAAGTTTGAATAAATGCCTTTTCTTTTAAAATTCCACTAGTACTAAATTAATTCTTATAAATAGTGGGCTGCTAGTAATGAAAATAAAAAGACGATTACAAGATTTATGTCTATTAATAGGGCTAATGGCTCTGCTAACTGATATCCAGTCGGGTACAGCTAAAAAGCTTTATGATTCGCCTTATCATGGCGATTATGCAATGTGTGGCAATTTATGGTTCTCAGAAGATGGCAAACGCATTTTTACCGCTTGTGGGAATGTTATTCTGTACATCAGAGATCCAAGCGCAGGATATGATCTATAACGGTTCATTAAGTGAATTACCGAATGTTAAAGATTTAGTGCATTCAACGACAGCAGTTAAGGTTGTAGCTATTCCAGCTCCAGGCTTTATGAGCATGGCTAAGGATGAGGACACGAAACTACTCACTTATGATTATGAGTTTTTAACACCTAGCGAAACCTTAGGGTTACCTTATTTTATGATTAATGATAAAGGTTATCTGGGGCATGGGCGTTTTGTATTTTTCAATAAAGCAGCCGATACGATCATCGTCATTTTGCAAGCCGATGTTAGCTCGGGCATGCTGAATGATACAGCTATCTTCACGATTAAACGCTAAGCGTATTTAAACCATCAAAGCGGCATGTACAAGCCTGTCGCTTTTCTAATGATCCCACTAAACCGTGGAAAATAGTTAAATTCGATGTGAACTGGCTGCTAGTGGATGAGCAGCCAGTTTGCTGTATAAATGCTCGCTTAGCGTGCGCACATTTTTACTTTGAGGCCTTTCGGGGCAGCATAAAACTTAACAATATTTTTTAGCGCCATCCCAGAAATACCACTCGGATTGGGTGCTTTATCAATGCAGAATTCCATCGTATCGCCGATTATAGAGTAACGATACTCGCCAAATGGAGGGCCGCCATCAGTTAAATACACAGCAATTAAGTCATTAGCTGCAAAGTTAACTCGGCCCTTAGCACGCTGTACCATTTCATCAGCAATACTCACTTTCTTTGCAGTAGGTATTGCAGAAACGAGTTTCAAACGCTCTAGGCTATCTGCTTTGAGGGCAGCGGTGGAGCCGAAGCTAGCCACGCGCTGGCTAAAGCCTAAGTTGTCAGAGCTATTCGCATTACTAAAGCTAATAGCTGAGAATATCTGGATCCAATCCATTGGTGCGCCAATCGTACTAAGATCAGTATCTAATTGAATTTCATTTAGTTGACCCTGAGGTTTTTTAGCAGAGACAGGTGTCGACGTAGCTAGTTTAGGCAGTATTTTAGCTTGTGAAGCAGGTATCACGGTAGCTTGTTGAGTTCGAGGTACCTGAGGAGCGCAAGCGACAAGTGCTGCGCAAATAGCTAAGGTTGGTAGGTATGGTTTCATTATTTAGCCCTATTATTGTTAAGTCTTATATTTTATACATTAGTATCTAATTGAAAACAGACAAGTGCATTAGTTCAATTTATTTGCACATTCTTCACGAGCATAGCGAGAGGCAGTTAATGAAAAAGACTTATCCAGGAAGTTGCCACTGTGGTGTAGTCGGTTTCGAGGCTGCAATTGATCTGACTCAAGGGACGAATAAATGCAATTGCTCGATTTGCACTAAGACTAGAAACTGGAATGTAATTATTCAACCCATTGAGCAAATCTATCAAAAAACTTGTTTAAGCATAGGCTACAGTAAAGGCTGATAGCCTGCCGAAACCCTCAAAGGACTGTACTTGAATACCAACGTAAATAATCGCTTGCCCATGGTCACTTATACTTTGATCGGTTTATGTGTGCTGATCTTTTTTGGTGTCGAGGCTACCCGCTTACCCCAAGCTGAGTTATTAGCGCTTTATGTGCCAGAACATACCAGCTTCAACTATTGGCAATATCTCAGCAGTATGTTCATGCATGGCAGCATTTCGCATTTGTTATTTAATATGCTGGGTTTGTGGATGTTTGGGGTTGCTTTAGAGCGCTTGTGGGGTTCGTCGCGTTTTCTGCTGTTTTATTTGCTCTGTGGGATTGGTGCAGGCTTGATTTATAACGCTATTAATAGTTACCAATTTAGCCAGCTCACTCAGCAGTTACAAGGTTTGGGCTTAAGTGTGGAGGATTTGCAGCGCTTGGTAACACGCGGCGAGTATCGCTCTAATGTCGCAGGACTCACCGAAGACTTAGTTCGCACCTATTATCTCGCTTATAACAGCTCTACAGTAGGCGCATCTGGTGCGATTTATGGAGTGTTGGTTGCCTTTGCCTTCTGCTTTCCTAATACCAAGTTACTGTTCTTATTTGTGCCAGTGCCTATCGCGGCTAAATATTTTGTCCCCGCCATTATCGCCTTAGATTTATTATCGGGCATCACCGGCTTTTCGATCTTCGGCGATAATGTTGCCTACTTTGCGCATGTGGGCGGCGGCTTAGTGGGCTTCTTACTCATGTTGTTATTTAGTCGTGGTGGCAATCGCCGCTCAGCCTCTTATTGAAATAACCAAAAGCTGCTTGAACTAATTAACTTCAAGCAGCGAAACACCGATAATAATGTTTTGCCCAACACCATCATGTTCTATGCAAACTAGTGAACTCGAAATCTATCTGCACACCCACATTCCTTTAACTCAAGCCATGCAAGTTTCGGTGCTGAGCATTAAGCCGAATCAATTGGTTCTGGCAGCGCCACTCCAGCCGAATATTAATCCACATCACACTGTATTCGGTGGCAGTGTCGCAACGATGACCACATTAGCCGCGTGGTGCTTGCTGCATACTCGATTAGCTGATGAAGGGATTGTGAATAGTTTGGTGGTGCGGCATAGCAGTTTGGATTATGACAAGCCCACAGCGGGTGATTTTAAAGCGATGGCGAGTTTGGCAGAACCTGAACACTGGGATATGGCAATGGAAATGTTAAAACAACGCGGTAAAGCGAAAATCGCCGTGCTCGCAGTCTTAGACTATGATGGGCAAATCACAGCACGGTTTCGTGGCGAGTTTGTCGCTTTGAAATCGGCCTAAACACTTGAGGAAGAGCGATGGCGAGCACAGAAGAAAAATTAGCGAATTTGAAAACGCGTTTGCAAGAAGTCAGCGACTTAGAAGGCGCGAATGCGGTCTTAGGTTGGGATCAATCGACCTATATGCCGAATGGTGGTGCCGATGCGCGTGGGCGACAAATGGCACTCTTGGGGCGTTTGGCACAAGAGAAATTTACTGATACAGCGGTCGGGCATTTGCTGGATGATTTACAGTCTTATGCAGCCAGTTTGCCTTATGAGCATGATGATACGGCCTTGATTCGTGCGACTCAGCGTCGTTATGTACGCGATACGCAAATTCCAGCGGCCTTTCTTGCCGAGAAATACGAACACGCCTCGAAAACTTATCAAGTCTGGGCAGAAGCACGCCCTGCTAATGATTTTAAGCGCGTGCAGCCTTATTTAGAGAAGACCCTTGAGCTGAGCCAACAAACGGCTGAATATTTTTCGGGCTATGCGCATATTGCCGATCCTCTGATTGATTTTGCCGATTACGGCATGAAAGCCTCCAGTGTGCGTCAAGTATTTGCCGAATTGCGTAGTCAATTAGTGCCTTTGGTGGAAACGATTACCGCCCAGCCTTTGGTGGATGATACTTGTCTGAAGCAAAACTTTCCTGAAGATCAACAGCTTGCGTTTGGGCGTAAAGTGATTGAGCGCTTTGGTTATGACTTTAATAGTGGGCGGCAAGATAAAACCCATCATCCGTTCATGACCAAACTCGGTAGCGGCGATGTACGCATTACCACACGCGTGAAGCCGAATAATTTTGCCGAAGCCTTCTTTTCGACCACCCATGAAGCAGGGCATGCGCTCTACGAACAAGACGTAAACCCCCATTATGCGGGCACTCCACTGGATGGCGGCACCAGTAATGGTGTGCACGAATCGCAGTCACGCACTTGGGAAAATTTAGTCTCGCGCAGTCGTGGTTTTTGGCAGCATTATTATCCTGAATTACAGCAGGCTTTCCCTGAGCAATTCGGCAAGGTTTCCTTAGACACTTTCTACCGTGCGATTAATAAAGTTGAGCGCTCACTGATTCGCACCGATGCGGATGAGGTGACTTATAACCTGCATGTAATGATTCGCTTTGAATTAGAACTGCAAATGCTTGAAGGCAAACTCGCTGTCAAGGATTTGCCCGAAGCATGGCATGCGGCGTATCAAGCTGACTTAGGTATTCGCGCCCCGAATGACATCAATGGGTGCATGCAAGATGTGCATTGGTACGGTTGGCATATCGGCGGTGTGTTCCAAGCCTATACACTCGGCAATATTCTTTCGGCGCAATTCTTTAGTGAAGCGGTGAAAGCTAAGCCGTCGATTTCCAACGACATTGCACAAGGACAATTTGCAGCTTTGCATGGCTGGCTGAAAGAAAATATCTATCAGCATGGCAGCAAATATACGGCATCGGAATTAGTTGAACGGGTGACGGGCAGAGGCTTGGATATTGCACCGTATATGCAGTATTTGCGCGAGAAATATGGTGAGTTGTATCAGTTGTAAGTCTGGATATTATGAGCTGCTCTGAGGTTTAGGGCAGTTCATAACAAATTACCACTGATAGTTTCGCAGCGATTAAATTGAGAAAAATCATTTAATGCCAGTGTTAACGCTTCCCAGAAACCCTCTTTATCTTGCAGTGTTGGTTCTACCCAAACTTGATTAATAACTAGCTTTTTCTCTTTGCGTTCAGCCTTACAATCCATCCTTGCGACTAATTCACCCTTCCACAAAATAGGCAGCACAAAATAGCCATATTTGCGTTTGGCTTCAGGCACATAGCATTCAAGCTGATAATCAAAGTTAAACAGCTGACGCATGCGTTCACGCTGAATCACAAGGTTGTCAAACGGCGAGAGAATTTTGAGCTGATTTTGTAGGGGTTGATTGAGTCGCTGGAAATTTTCGGGCGTACTTAACCAAGTTTGGTCATTGAGTTTAAGCTCAAGCAGTTGCCCGTTTGCTAATAAATGTTTAACCGCTTCTTTAAGTTCTGCTTTGACACCTTTGATTAAGTACCCGAAATTGCTTGCTTGTGCCAAGCCTTGTGCTCTTAAATAGTGAAGAATCAGGTAGTTTAAATACTCTGCTTCGCTGGGTGGGTGCGTATTAACGGTGGCAGGTAACACCCGTTCGGTGAGGTCATAAACTTTATGAAAATTCTTGCGCGCTGGAATCATTAGCTCACCTTGCATGAATAAATATTCCAAAGCGCGCTTGCTCGGTTTGCTCTGCCAGTCGCCGACTTTTTCAGTGTTTTCAAAGTCTTTTGCCATTAACGGCCCTTCAGCGCTAATTCGTGTCAGTACCTCATGCATGAGTTTGTTGTCGCGTTCATACCAATGATCAAGCTTGCCCGTTGCAAGGTGTTGTTTACGGCGCAGGCTAAAGCGATAGTCACACATCGGCAGGTAAGCCGCTGCATGTGACCAGTATTCAAAAATCTGTTTTTGTTCAAGCAACTGCTCAAGATGCTGAGCTTGGTAAGCTGGATTGCGTGTCCACAGCGTGTGGTGATGCGCGCGCTCAATCACGGAAATGGTGTCGATTTGGATATAGCCTAAATGCTCAATGATTTTATGGGTGGAGCTTAAAGCATCGCTCTGTTGATGCATTGTGTTTAATAGTTGGCTATTTAAAACGAGTTGGCGTGCTTCTAAAGTAGAAATTTGGGTGGCTGGCATAAGATTTGGTTTCAAATGGTGTCTAAGAGTTCAAAGTCTAAGTGGCTAGCTACTTAGGCTTTTTAGTTTTAGCAGGGGTGGATTTTTTGCTGCTTGTCTTTGTACTATTCGAGGCGATTTTTGGGTTTTTAGTTCGTGAGCTGCGGTATTTTAAATAAGCTAAATAGAGCACGGTAGCAAACGCAAAAATAAAATAGGGTAGGGAAGAGCGTTGATTGAAAATGGCTAGATAAAGTTCATCTACCCAATCTCGCTCAAAGGATTCAACCTCCTTAATATCCAATTGTCGATAGTTAGTTACATAGGGATTGAAATTACCTTGGGCTTTAAGAATTAGTTCATTGCGTTGCTTTTCCCAAGCGTCGACTGGATCGAGATTATTCCAAGCAGTAAATAATTGAACTTGTTGTTTGCTCAAAGTTAACTTGTAACGCATTTGCATATAGAAATTAATTCGCGCTACATCGCCGTAAACGGAATCAGGCGGTTCAGCGGTGCGAGTTTTAAAGTCGATTTCCATATTCACTTTTTGCCCATAAGCACGTGACTCTCCATTCACTATGCCATAGGGTAGGTTGCTACGATCACCATTTAGCTCGCCAATAGCGGGAACCAGATTGTGTAAGTCCGCTTCCATTTGTCGGAATTCGGCATTGTTATCGCGGCAATTAGCCCGCCCACCTTGTTGCCAACATTGCAATTGATGCCCAAATGTCCAAGCAGGCACGACATGTTCCCATTCAATCCGTTGGGCACGGGCAGGGTTTTTACGCGCTTGATAGCCACAGCTAGCCCAATTAGGTACTAACAGTTTTTGTTTTACGTAAAAGCGGCAGCCACTATAAAAAGCAATTGTGTGATCTTTGTAAATTTTTTGAGCTAAGACTAATTTGGATTGGCTAAACGAATAATCAGTGCTGCGTGCTGCCAAGATCGGTGCTTCTAAACTAGCAATATCTTCATCCAACAAATCGCCATCTTGGGTCATATAGCGCTGTAGGCCAGCTAATAAGACTTTGCGTAAAGGTTGTTGGTCGGCAGTGTAAGCATCGGCTTGTTCGGTGCTAAATAATGTTTGAGACGTGGTTTGCGAATAGTTAACGGTTTCAGCCGCTGCTATAGGTAAGAGTAGGTAGGAGATAAGAACAAGAGAGTAATATCGCATTAAAGAGCTATACCAAGCGTAAATCGCATACCTTAAGCGGGTCAGATGAGGGATGCAAGCAAAGGCTGGCTATTGATGAGTAATAGCCTAAAACTAAAATGGGAGGTGCTGAATCAGCACCTCGTCAATAGGCTTATGATTTGTTTAAGCGCTAACCATGCCAAGAGCCATTTCTACTTGATGTAAGAAATGGTTCTCACGTGGATCGCTTTTGTCTGCAGTAGCAATGTGCTTGAGTACATTTAAGCACTCATTTTTAGCTTCAGAGCTGGTAAAGACTTTGCACTCTTGATTAATAAATGTTTCAGTTTTTTCAGAAGTTTCTAAAGCTTTACGCACACCAGCGATTTCACGCATGGTGAACATGCTGACATCGGTGACAGAACTCCAGGCTAGTTTTTGCAAGCTACGATTAAAAGCATCTTGTTCACTGAGGGATAACTTCTTATCTTGGTAGCGGGCCAACAACATTAACCGCACTAAGGCTTCATTCTGAATTTGTTTAGTTTGTTGTTCTTGCTGTTTTAGGGTTGCTTTTTTCATCTCTCGACTCTTCTTATGGTTATTAATTAAGCTGATGAGCTTGGCTCAAGAAACTACTTGTTATATGGGATAAATTATACTCAGCTCTTTAGAGAACAAGCAAATAAATCAAACAATAATCATAAGTTAGTTTAATCAAGTTGTTTTCCACAAGTAGGCATCCATGGCCAAGGCGCCATAAGTCACTTCAGGTGTGAAGCGAGTGAGGTGATCTTGCTCAGTACTTGCGCCAAAGGCAACGAATAACGGTAGAATATGGTCTTCTGTCGGATGAGCTGCGCGTCCATGCGGTGCTTTTGCCCGATAGTTAACCAAGTCATCGCCAGCGCGCGCTTGTAATTTTTCACCTAGCCAATCACTAAATTCAATGGCAGCAGGCAAAGGTTCAGGGGTGCGCGACAACCAAGCAAAGTTATGCGTGACCGCTCCTGAGGCGATAATTAGTACCCCTTGCTTGCGTAAACTTTGCAAGGCTTGCCCTAGTTGCAGATGCCATTGAGCGCCTGCTTGAGTCTGAATAGATAATTGTGCCACTGGAATATCCGCCTTCGGAAACAGGGACAATAAGGGTATCCACGTGCCATGATCTAAGCCGCGTTGAGTGTCGATTTGTAATGGCAGCTGAACTTTAGTAAACGCGGCATGTAATTGGGTCGCTAATTCAGGTGCACCCGCCGCCGGATAGTGCAAACGATACAAAGGTGCGGGGAAGCCACCGAAATCGTGAATAGTTTTAGGCTGGATTGCGCTACTAAAAGTAGGTACTTGCGTTTCCCAGTGCGCTGAAATCATTAAAATTGCTTTAGGGTGCGCTAATTGAGTGCCTAATTGTTGCCAGCAAGCTAAAGTAGGTGCTTGTACCTGCAAGGCAATGTCAGGAGCACCATGCGAGACAAATAAGACGGGCGTTTGCATGTTAACTTCCTCAAATTTACTAATATAGCGAGTATAAAGTTAACTAGTATTTGAAAGAAGTAGGTATAAATTAAGCTTCTCTTGCCTGTAAGTTAATAATGAAAGCTTCCCATTCTAAAGGATGTGGATGCCAACGGAATTTTTTTAATAAGACTCTGCCCTGAACACTGAACTCTACGCCTTCCTGTATTAAGTACTCTCGTTGTTCAGCGGCTCCTGCCTGCGTGAGTTTCGCCAAGCTCAATTGCCCTTGGCTATTGACCACTCGATACCAAGGTACATCGGAGTTATCTGGCAAGGCATGTAGTGAATAGCCCACTAAGCGTGCATGACGCGGCAGACCCGCTAAATTAGCAATATCGCCATAAGTGGCTACGCTACCTTCAGGAATTTGCTTAACGACCTCATAAATGCGCGCTTGTTTGCTGAGTTTTGACATGATATTTAATCAGAGCAAGCGGCTTTCAGCAGTGCAGTACGATTCAATAGCAGCAGATGACCCCTGGTTTCACTGATATAACCTTGGCGCTTCCATTCGGAGATAAAACGACTGACCGTTTCAATCGTTAAGCCAAGTAATTCACCCATTTCGCCTCGTGCTAACGGTAAAGCAACGCCTGCATCAGTAGCTGTGCCACTGTCATACCAATTAACTAAGAAGGAGGCTAAGCGCTCAGGTGCTTTCATAACCCCTAAAGCCAGCATTTGATTTTCAGCTTGGCGTAGGTATTGCAACCAGCGCTGAGTCATTGCGGTATCAATTTCAGAGTACTGCTTTTTGAGGGCAGCAAGATCTGCAAACGGTAGACGGCATACTTCAATGATGCATAAAGGCGTAGCGCTATGGCTGTAGGCGGCATCAGCAAAACCATCAAAGCCAAACAATTCACCTGCGCCAATCACACGAATAATCTGAGTCCGGCCATTGGGTAAACTTTTACTAAGCTTCACCATGCCTTTGCGCAGGGTATAAGCGCTTTGCGCGACCGCACCTTGATGATAAATCGTTTCGCCTGCTTGAAATTGCAAGACTGCAGGCTGAAATTGTTGAATTTGCACTAAGCGTTCAGCAGGCAATTCTCCGAAAATACTTAAATGGCGAATTGGGCAGCTTGGGCAATGGCCTTTACCTTTTACGCTGGACATAGTGGCTCCTACACGGGCGAGTGGCTTGCAAGGCTAGCGATTAATTGTTTATAAGCAAAGTCTAACATACTAAAGCAGGAATTAGGAAAGACTGTATTTTAGTACCGGCAACTTACCGCTTATCAATAAAGTTTGAAACTTGCTCCTTCTGCTTATGCCGTTAAAAGCTTGTTACATGCCAGCATCAATGACCAGATTAGCTGTTGGGAGCAAATGTTGAAGCACTTAATGCGGAGTGGCTGGTTAATTAGCCTTTTAAGTAGTGCACCTGCCTATGCAGAGATGAACGTCTCAGTGGCTGATGCAAGTTCTAGGCAAGGAGTAAGTGCCTCAGCTTCCATTAAAATCACGGTGCATATTCGGGTGAGCGCTACTTTTAAACTCAGTTCAGCTCTCAAGCAGATTAAGACCGAAACTAATATGCGTAACAGTCAAAGCTTGATCCTGAGTTGTAATAATCAGCAAGGAAGGCCTTTGGCACACTGTTCCGAGCCACAAGCAGGGCAACTCTATACGTTAACGACACTTTGAGTAGCTATTCTTTTTGTCGAAAACTTTAAGCAGTTTGTGGATTCGCAAAGCGCTTAGCAGTCTATCTCAGTACCTTAGTTATTTAAGAATAAATTTTTAGGTACAGGCAAATGGCAGAAACTATTCAGCAGGGTCGGCGTAAGTTTTTAATCGGCGCTACCTCGGTTGTCAGTGGAGTAGGCGTAGCCGCTATGGCGACTCCCTTCTTGTTATCCATGTCACCTAGTGCTCGGGCTTTGGCTGCAGGTGCTTCTGTTGAAGTCAATGTGGCGAAGCTAGCAGCAGGGCAGCTACTTACAGCGACTTGGCGTGGCAAGCCTGTGTGGATCTTGCATCGTAGTGAGGCTATGTTGGAAGCACTGCCTCAAAATGATGACAAGTTACGCGATCCTAGCTCTGAGGTGGTTGAGCAGCAACCTGAGTATGCAAAGAATCCACATCGTTCCCGCGAACCTAAATATATAGTGTTGATTGGTATTTGCACCCATTTAGGTTGTTCGCCAAGCTATCGCCCCGAATTAGCGCCCGCTGATTTAGGCGCAGACTGGAAAGGTGGTTGGTATTGCCCTTGTCATGGCTCACGCTTTGATTTAGCGGGGCGTGTTTATAAGAATGTGCCAGCAGCGACCAATTTAGTAGTACCGCCCTACTATTTTATCAATCCAACCCGCTTGCTGATTGGTGAGGGCGCCGCATAAACACTTGACAATTTACTAAGTTAGATATTGTGTGGTCTGTGCTTGGCAGTAAAGTAGATGCCGATCTTAACTGTGCGTGCATTGCACCAATTTACTGCTCATTTGAATTGCTGACACCAGCAAAAAGAGGCACAATACCGCAAATTAACTTAGGGATTGCAGGGAATGGCCTCCAGTGGCAACACCGGAATAAAAAGGATTATCAAGGCGGGTCAATATTCATGGCAGGGTGTGCTTGCAGCTTACCGTAATGAAGAAGCCTTTCGCCAAGAAGTCTGGCTGTTAGTTGTAGCGATTCCTCTTGCCCTCTGGATTGGAGACAGCGCTCTAGAGCGAGCATTGTTAATTGGAAGTATTTTATTACTTCTCATTGTCGAGTTATTAAATTCCGCGATTGAGGCTGTTGTTGATCGCATTAGCTCTGAGCATCATGAATTAGCGGGTCGTGCTAAAGATATGGGTTCCGCTGCAGTCACGATTGCTATCATAAATGCAATTGTGCTCTGGCTAGTTATGCTTTTTTGATAAACATCATGTTGAGAGGTTTCCGAAAAGTGCATTCTGGCACACACTCCCAGTGGCATATTACAGTTTTCTTAAATACGCGATTGGTATATTCTTGCGCGCTTTAGTAATGGTTTCGTTGGTTTTAGTTTTTTTTAAATTTTAGTGTTGAGGGCAAGTGATGGCTCATAGTGCAGTAGTCTCTTCGGAGCAATATAACTATGAAATCGTGAAGAAATTCGCGATTGCCGCTATTGTCTGGGGTATCGCCGGTATGACAACCGGGGTGTATATCGCGTCAGAATTGGCTTGGCCATTTTTGAACTTTGATATCGCTCAGATCACCTTTGGACGGTTGCGGCCGGTGCATACAAGCGGCGTTATCTTCGGCTTCGGCGGTAATGCTTTGTTTGCAACGTCCTACTACATCGTACAACGTACCTGTCAGGTGCGCTTAGCGGGCGGAACCTTCTGGCCGAACTTTACCTTCTGGGGTTGGAATTTATCCATCGCCATTGCAGGTACAGGCTATCTGTTCGGGATTACTCAAGGTCGTGAGTATGCAGAGCCAGAATGGTATGTAGATATTGCTATTGCTGTTGTTTGGGTTGTCTACTTCCTGATCTACACTGTGACTTTAGTGCGTCGGAACCAGCCACATATTTATGTTGCTAACTGGTTCTTCATGTCCTTCATTTTGGCGACTGCCTTACTGCATATTTTCAATAACTTGACTATGCCAGTTAGCTTATTAGGCGTTAAATCTTATAGCTTATTCTCAGGCGTACAAGATGCGATGACTCAATGGTGGTACGGTCACAATGCGGTTGGCTTCTTCTTAACTGCTGCGTTCTTAGGCATGATGTACTACTTCGTTCCTAAACAAGCTGGTCGTCCAGTTTACTCATATCGCTTGTCGATTGTGCACTTCTGGGCCTTAAGCTTCATGTATATGTGGGTAGGTAGTCACCACTTACACTGGACTGCTATCCCTGACTGGACTTCATCCTTAGCGGCGGTATTCTCTATCCTCCTGTTGATGCCATCTTGGGGTGGTATGATCAATGGTATCATGACTCTGTCAGGCGCTTGGGACAAACTGCGTACTGACCCGATCATGATGTTCCTGATCACGTCCTTGTCTTTCTACGGTATGTCAACTTTCGAAGGTCCAATGATGTCTCTGAAGAGTGTCAATGCGCTGTCTCACTATACTGACTGGACTGTAGGCCACGTCCACTCGGGTGCTTTAGGTTGGGTTGCGATGGTATCGATTGGTTCGTTCTATCACATGATTCCGCGCCTATGGAACACCACCATTTACAGTACTAAGTTGATTTATACTCACTTCTTCTTGGCTACTATTGGTGTCATTCTCTATATCACTGCTTTATGGGTATCAGGGATTGGTCAAGGTTTGATGCTACGTGCCTTTGATGAATACGGTAACTTAGCTTATACCTTCGTTGAAACAGTCGTCTTCATGCATGGCCCTCTGGTGGCACGGGCTATCGGTGGTATGTTCTTCCTGTCGGGTATGTTAGTCATGGCGTATAACGTCTATATGACCATCATGCGTGCTAAGCAAGAAGAGAAAACACCAGTTATTGCTGTTGCTCAGGCCTAAGGAGAGGGAAGGATGTTAAAACACGAAAGTATTGAGACCAACTCAGGCCTATTAATCGTATTAACGTTGATTGCGATCGGTATCGGCGGTTTGGTTGAGATTGTGCCTTTGCATTACATTGATAGCACAATCGAAGATGTGAAAGATCCCAAAACTGGGGTGGAAATGGTACGTCCGTATTCACCTTTAGAGATGCGTGGACGGGATATTTACATTCGTGAGGGCTGCTATACCTGCCACTCACAAATGATTCGTCCGTTCCGTGATGAGGATCTACGTTATGGTCACTATTCATTAGCGGCTGAGTCAAAATATGACCATCCGTTCCAATGGGGTTCTAAGCGTACAGGCCCAGACTTAGCTCGTGTTGGTGCTAAATACTCAAATGCATGGCATACCCAGCATTTGATTGCGCCACGTTCTGTGGTGCCTGAGTCTATTATGCCTAATTACCCTTGGTTATTAGAGACTGAACTGGACTATTCTGATGTCGCTGCACGTATGATTGCGTTGAAGAAAGTCGGCGTACCGTACACATTGACTAAAGATGAGTATGCAGGTTGGACTGATGAGGATGGCCAAAAGCATCCAGGCACTTTAGAGCGCTTTGGTGAGCAAGTGGCTAATACTCTTGATATCAACCGTGCTGAGGATAACTTGTTAGCTCAAGCCAAAGCAGGTAACTATGATGGTGATCCATCTTCTATTAGTGAAATGGATGCTCTAGTTGCCTATCTCCAAGTATTGGGGACTATGGTTGATTTCAGCAAGTTTGACGAAGACCACTTCATCCAGTTCCGTTGATCTGGCCCATAGAGATTGTGTGATACTGACTGGTTAGGAGAAAGACGATGCTAGCAGATTTGTGGATGTGGATTACCGACCTCGGTAACAGCAAAATGGTGGCCTTAGTTATTTTCTTCACCACGTTTGTCGGTATTGTGCTCTATGTCTATTCAAACAAAGCACGTAGCGAACGTTTAGAATCGTATCGCTATGTGCCTTTCTTGGATGATGATGAGCAGAAACCGCCAGTGGCAGGATCACCAAAGCAAGGTGAGAAATAAATTATGGCAAATCCTGTAAAAGACCCTCTAACTGGGGCGGAAACCACCGGGCACGTGTGGGATGAAACCTTACAAGAGTTTAATAATCCATTGCCACGCTGGTGGTTATGGACTTTCTATGGAACTATCCTGTTTGCGATTGTTTACTGGACGATTTATCCGTCTTGGCCTATTGGTGGTTCTTATTTGAAGGGTTTAGGCTCTATCACTTACAAAACAGATGCAGGTGAAGAGAAAACCACTCACTGGAATATGCGTGCCTTGTTAGCGCAAGATATGCAAACCGGTGAGCAGGCACTGAAGCAAAAAGCTTATTTGGAAAAAGTATCGGCTGCTTCTTATGAGCAAATTTCCCAAGATCCTGATATGAGTGCGTTCGTACGTTCTTATGGCAATGGTATCTTTGGTGACAAATGCGCCGCTTGCCACCAAGCGGGTGGTCAAGGTGTCGCGGGTCTATTCCCCACTTTAGTGGATGACGATTGGTTGTGGGGCGGTAATGTTGAGCAAATCCATCAAACCATCGTTAATGGCCGTAATGGTTATATGCCAGCGTACAACACGACTTTGAATCCAGAGAAAGTTGACGAAGTTGCTAACTATGTTCTAAGCATGTCAGGCATTGAACACAATGCCGAAGCAGCAGTAAAAGGCCAAAAGATTTTCAACGGTTATGAAGGTGGCTGCTATCAATGCCACACCGTAGAAGGCAAAGGTTTGACTTCACAAGGTTCTGCTAACCTAACGGATCAGATCTGGACTATTGCGGATACGACGGCTGAAGAAACACCAGCTGAGCGTTTAGCCTTAGTGAAAAAGACGATTGCTAATGGTGTTCAACGTCAGATGCCTGTGTTTGGTAAGCAATTAAACGAAACTGAAATTAAAGTGCTGGTTGCTTACTTAAAGCAAATGTCTGGTACTCAACCTCAGCAGTAATCAACTGTTTTTATCCTCCTCTGTTGAATGCGGGGGAGGATAAGCCCCTCCTAAAATATCCACTCTTTTGCTTTCTGCCCTAATTCGTATTCTTTAAGTTTATTATCATTTTTGTTACACTCTTCCCACGCTCTCGGGGTGTCCTTCTGGACTGAGATGCTCTTCAGCAAACCCGTAGAACCTGATCCGGCTCATACCGGCGTAGGGAAGAGAACTTAACCTTCTACCATATCCCCTGTGCCGTTGTGTTCCTTAGTTAATCACTGAAGGTACTCAACATGAAAAAAATCGTTCTTTTACCCCTTTTGACGCTCTTTGTTGTTGGCACTGCCCAAGCAGTTGATAAACCTGTGCTCACTGTTTACACCTACGATTCCTTTGTCTCCGAATGGGGCTCTGGCCCAAAGCTGGAAGCAGCTTTTGAAAAGACCTGCAATTGTGATCTGAAGTTTATTGCGGTCGAAGATGGAGTCAGCATTCTTAATCGTTTAAAAGTAGAAGGTGAAAAGACCAAAGCGGATGTGATTTTAGGGATTGATGATGGTTTGATGGAAGAAGCACGAGCCACTCAGCTAATCGCCGAACACACCCAGTCGGTAGACAAGCTTTCGGCTAGCTTGAAGTGGACCGATCAAGACTTTTTGCCTTATGACTACGGCTACTTTTCCTTTATCTATGACAGCAGCAAGATTAGTAAACCAGCCGCCTCGTTAAAAGAATTAGTCGAATCGGATGCTAAAGTCATTTATCAAGACCCACGCACGAGCACACCTGGTCAAGGCTTGATGTTCTGGATGAAATCCGTTTATGGCGATCAAGCAGAGGCGGCATGGCAGCAATTAGCAAAGCACACTGTGACCGTGACTAAAGGCTGGTGGGAAGCCTATAGCATGTTCTTAGAGGGCGGCTCTGATTATGTACTGAGCTATAATACCTCGCCCGCTTACCATGTCATTTCAGACAAAAAAGACCAGTACAAAGCAGCCTCATTTAGTGAGGGTCATGTAGCTCAAGTGGAGTTAGCCGCTTTACTTAAATCCAGTATTAAGCCTGAGTTAGGCAAGCAATTCTTAAGTTTCCTAGTTTCTCCTGAAGCGCAAGCGATTATTCCAGTGACTAATTGGATGCTGCCTGTGATTGATGGAGTTGAGCTGCCACCTGCATTTAGTCAATTAATCCAGCCGCAGCGGATTGGTTTTACGCCCAACGAAATCGCCGCAAAACGTGCAGATTGGATTAAAGAGTGGCGCAGCGCAGCGGCCAAATAATTGGCTATCTAGCGCTAAGCTCACTGTTACTCATCACTGCTTGGGCTTTTTATGGACTAAGCAGTGTGGGTGAAGGCGGCTTATCATGGGCAGTTTTTACTGATCCTTACATTCATCGTATTTTAGCCTTTTCCCTGCAACAAGCCGCGCTTAGTGCTACCGGTTCAGTGCTACTCGCCTTGCCCGTAGCACGCGCAGTTTATTATTTACCTAAGCTTTGGGGTAAGCATGCCTTCTTAGCGCTATGCTTGCTTTGTTTTGTCTTGCCTAGTTTGATTCTCATCACCGGTCTAGTCGCCTTATTGGGGGGGGCAGGTTATTTAAGCCCTTATCTTGGCGAATCGTGGAATCTGTATGGTTTACAAGGCATTTTACTGGCGCATTTATTTTTAAACCTACCGTTTGCAATTCGGGCTTTTTACCTGCAACTGCAAGCCATCCCAGCTAGCTCTTGGTTATTAGCTAGACAATTAAAACTGAGTTCTTGGCAATCGGTGGCTTGGTTAGAGTGGCCACAATTACGTGGGCGCTTATTCACGGTTTGGATTTTTGTATTTGTTCTCTGCTTTAATAGCTTTGCAGTAGTCTTGTCTTTAGGCGGCGGGCCACAGTCAACTACTTTAGAAGTGGCCATCTATCAAGCACTTAAGTACGATTTCAATATACCTGAAGCTTTGAGCTTAGCATGGCTACAACTGCTGATTGCGGGTAGCTTATTTCTACTGATGACGCGCTTTAGTACTAGTTCATGGCTTTCTGCTGATACAGCAGGTGCGCAGTTTTTGCCTAGCCCTAATACAAAATCACGTATTCTGCATGGCTTGGTTTATCTGCTGGCTTGGTTTATGTTTTTGCTACCGCTGGCGGCCTTAATCCCCAGCTTATTGCAGATTAACCTTGAGCGTTTAGCTCAACTACAAATCCTCCAACCACTACTTACCAGTTTAGTGTTGGGCGTGATAGCTGCTGTTCTGAGTGTTTTATTTGCCTTGCTGCTATTAAGCCCCATCCGTCTTGCCCGTTTAGCAGGCAAAGCTAAACAACAATGGCTTTTGGATGTGCTCGCGAATCACAGTTTAATTATACCTGCGATGGTCGTTTCAGTCGGTTTATATGTGTGGCTATTGACGCATCTCGATGTAGATCAGTGGGGAATGATTTTTGTGATTTTGATTAATACACTGATTTTAGTACCCTTTGCAATCCAACAGCTAAAACCGCGCTTATTTCAATTTGATGACCAGTATCAGCGCTTAGCTCAGCAACTAAAATTAAATTCGCTAGCTTATTGGCAAGTATTATTGCCGTGGTTAAATCGCGATTTACAAGCTGCTTTTGTGCTAACTTTATTATTAGCCATGGGTGATGTAGCAGTATTTTCTATCTTTGCAAGTGATGAGTGGGTAAGTTTACCTTGGTTGATTTATAGTTATGCAGGTAGCTATCGGATTGTAGAGGCTTCAGTATTATCATTTTTGTTTCTATTAATTTGTGGTTTTTTAGTATTTTGGTTAGAGCAAATAAAAAAGACTTAACTGCTTGGAACTCTTGATTAAGGTCAACGTCTACTTTGGTAGGTAAACAACGAGGTTAAGAATATGCAACGATTTTGGCTGGTGATTTTTTGCGTTCTAGTAATGCCCAATGCTTTATTTGCGCAAGCGTTGGGTGATAAGGATGGTTTCCTCAAACCTGTTTCTATTGAACAGCTTGAAAAGCAAATTAAAGAGCAACTCAAAGCACAAATTACGATTTCTGATTATCGACCTTACCGACCCGATCCTCGCGTACGTCCTCGTGCAATGCCTAGACCTCCGTCTGTAATGGCTGCTCCAGCTTCAGCGGGACAAGTTTCAGGTACGAACCTGCAAGAACAGGGCGTGGATGAAGCGGATAGGGTGAAAACTGATGGCCGCTATCTGTATGGAACTAATCAGCAAGGTGCTGGAATTAGAGTGTTTGATACTCAGGCAGTGTCAGGCTCCACACTTAAGCAGATCGCTACGATTGGTTTGCCCGTTAATTCACAATTACATGGCATGTATTTAATTCCTCATAAGAAACAACTGATTGCCTTAGCGAGTAGCTACCAACCCAGATATCACCACATGCGAGCACGTCGCTATCATGGCTATGGCGGCTCAGGGCAAACGCATGTATTGATTTTTAATATCACTAATGCAGCCAAACCGAGCCTAATTCGCCAGCTAGATATCGAAGGTGGGTTTTTTCAAACGAGAAGAATTAATAATCGCTTATATTTAGTCTTGAATAACTATCTTAGTGATTATCCAACTGTTTATAAAAATATTGAATCCAAACAACCTTTAACCGCGCAACAAAAAGAAGCCGAGAAAAAGAAAATAATCGCTGAAATTGATCAATGGAAATTAACCGATTCCTTGCCAAGCTATACTGAAAGAACCAGTAAAAAACCCTTGCCCTTATTAGCTGTCGGTGCGCTGTACTCACCAGAGCAAAAGCCAGAGCTTATTGCTAGTTTAGTTTCATTGATCAGTTTAGACTTAGAGAATATAAATCAAGCACCACAAGCACTAGCTTATATAGGTTCCGCCGAAAATTTCTATATGTCAGATAAGGCTGCTTATCTGATTTCTAATTATAATGCTGCGGTTAAAAAGCCAATTAGTAGTATGCAGGGTAATGCTTTACATAAATTTAGTTTAAGCGGTAAAGGCTTAAGCTATCGTGGTTCGGGTGCTTTCTTTGGTAGTTTAAATTGGAATGAATTAAGTACTTTCCAATTTGATGAAGATCAGCGCGGTAACTTGCGGGTGGTGACTTATAATATGGCACAAACCACCAAACATCCTGATCCGATTACACGTTCACCGGTAATTTTGAGCGTGCTGGCTGAACATCCAAGTAATAAGCAGTTGATTACGGTGTCACGCCTACCGAATGCGAAATATCCGAAACCTTTGGGCAAGCCGGGCGAGCGTTTATACGGTGCGCGGCTGTTCAATGATTACGCTTATTTTGTAACCTTCCGCAATACCGACCCCTTGTATGTGGTGGATTTGCGTAATCCAAGCGATCCGAAAGTGGCAGGTGAGTTAGTCATTCCGGGTTTTTCTGATTATCTGCATCCAGTGACGCCAACTCTGCTCTTAGGCGTAGGCAAAGCCGCTGATGCTCAGGCTGGAGGTGCTCAACAGGGCTGGAAGTTGTCGCTGTTTGATATTAGCAACCCTAATCGTCCGCAAGAAATCGATAAAGTACAATTAGGTAGCGCTGGTTCCGATAGCCCCGCCAATCGTAATCATCATGCGATTACCTCTTTAGCGATCAATAACAATACCTTGACGCGAGTGGCCTTGCCAGTGAATGTCTATGATCCGAACACAGGTACACTGAAGAATGGCTTGCATCGTTTCGAGGTTGCTCATGCGCCGCGCAAACTTAAGCATTTAGGTGGTTTTTCTGTTAGCTCTGCTCAGGATTGGTATTGGGATGATAATGACCGCAGCATTTTGATTGATCATCATGTGTACTATTTCCACAATGGCAATTTCTACAAAAGCGCTTGGGCTGCAAAATAACCCATGTTATTGATTCAAAATCTAGTTTTACGCCGTGGTTCTTGGCAACGATTCTATGACCTGCAGATTGAGCTTGGTGCGATTGTCACGATGCAAGGCCGCAGCGGAGCAGGGAAGTCGGCTCTGCTCGCGGCGCTTGCTGGGTTTGAGCCAGTCGCTGAGGGGGATATTCAATGGCAAGGGCAATCACTGCTAAGCTTACCGATTGAGCAGCGTCCCGTTTCGATGTTGTTTCAAGAGCATAATTTGTTTGAGCATTTAAGTATCGCGCAAAACTTAAAATTAGGCTTAAAGTTTGTCACTGAAACAGCCAGACAAGCCGCCATTCAAACAGCCGCCGAAGCTTTAGAGATTAACGCTTATTTAACGAAAATGCCGAACGAATTATCCGGTGGGCAACGTCAGCGAGTCGCTTTATTACGCACAATGTTGCGCCCTGAGCCGATCATTTTGCTGGATGAACCCTTCGCTGAATTAGATGCTTATACCCGTGAAATGGCCGCTATTTGGGTGCGAACCACTGCAAAAACGGCGAATAAAACGCTGTTGCTAGTGACCCATCAACATGAAGATGTCGAGCGCCTAGCTGATCAGAATCTTATTTTTGACTAGGCCCTAACGCTTGCAGATAACGCACTGCTCCTAAGCCCGCTTGTTTGCCCGTCGCTAAGCAAGCGGTGAGGAGGTAACCGCCCGTAGGTGCTTCCCAATCCAGCATTTCCCCCGCACAAAACACACTGGGTAGTGCTTGAAGCATTAAATCAGCGGTTAAGGCTGCAAACTTAATTCCGCCTGCAGTACTTATTGCTTCATCCAAGGGTGTCATGCCATTTACTGTAATCGGTAGTTGTTTTAATAGTTGGGCAAAATAGCTAGGTGTGTTGGTTTGGGTTTTATCAAGCTTTTCAAATACTAAAGCGACTTTGATGGTATCAAGCTTTAACTGAGTCTTTAGAAAGCTGCTTAGGCTTTTTTTAGCAGAGCGCTTCACTAATAAGCTTTCAAGTTGCGCTTGAGTTTGGTGTGGGCAGAGGTCTAAATAAAAAGTGGCTGAGCCTTGCTGCTCTAAGCGATCGCGTAAACGCGCTGAAAAAGCATAAATCAAGCTGCCCTCTGTACCTTGCTCGGTAATTATCAATTCACCTTGGCGTGTTTCGCTAAAGCCATTTAGATCAGTGAAACTTAAGCTCACGGATTTCACGGGTGCACCCGCTAAAGGCTTGAGGTAATCACTCCAAGTACAGAGAAAACCATTATTGGCAGGGCGCAAGGGCGCGATTTGAATTTTGTGCTCTTGTAGACATTCGACCCAAGCGCCATCACTACCTAGCTTTTTCCAGCTAGCACCGCCCAAGGCTAACACCGTTACAAGATAGTTTTTCGTGAGCAAACCTTCTGGCGTTTGCAATAACCAGGCATGCTCAGTATTTAAGCCTAAGCAGCGATGACGCGGATAAATCGTCAAACCTTGCGCTTTTAAACGGCTCAGCCAAGCGCGTAGCAGGGGAGCCGCTTTCATTTCTTTCGGAAAAACCCGCCCTGAACTACCGATGAAAGTTTCAATGCCTAATTCAGTACACCATTGGCGTAAAGCTTCTGGAGTAAATGCTTGCAGATAAGGATTTAGCTCAGTAGTGCGTTCTGCATAGCGAGTGCTAAATTTTTCAAAAGCTTCCGAATGCGTGATGTTTAAGCCACCAATGCCTGCCAATAAAAACTTACGCCCCACTGAAGGCATCGCATCATACAAATCAACTGTGTAGCCTGCCTGCGTAAGTTGCTCTGCTGCCATTAAGCCTGCTGGGCCACCGCCAATCACGGCTGCAATAGTGGTTTGTGCGTTCATGCTGGTTTATCCAAAAGCTGAGCCTTTAACCAAGCGGGTACGCGCTCATCTAGCCAATAGTTTAACTTCCACGGTGTAGTGCCAGTAATAAAGCCTACATGCCCGCCATGTTCAGTAATTTCTAAGCTCACACTCGCGCTGGTCTGCTCAGCATTGGGGGCAATGCTAGGGCGCATAAAGGGATCATCGAGTGCATGAATAATTAAAGTCGGTGTTTGAATTTTTTCTAGAAACTGCGCACTGCTGGAGCGTTGGTAATAATCAGCTGCATTAGCAAACTGATTAAACGGTGCAGTGATTTGATCATCAAATTGGTAGATGGTTTTAATCGTGCTTAAGTCGATAGGGCGTGGCGCGGCTAATTGCTGAAACTTTTCCTGATACGAAGTCTTAAGCTGTTTTAGCAAATATTGCCCATAAATCCTTGAAAATCCATACTCTAGCTTCTTGGAGCAGACGGCTAATTGGAAAGGAGCAGAAACGGCTACAGCTGCTTTTAAACCAGAGTTTGCTTCGGTCTCGCCTAAATATTTCAACAGTAAATTAGCGCTTAATGAGACCCCAACCGCTGCTGCTGGCATTTGCCCGCGTGCTTTGAGTTGCGCCAATACTTCAGCGAGATCAGCGCTAGCACCTGAATGATAGCTTTTGGCCAGACGATTAGGTTCACGCCCTCGGCCACGCAGCAGCATGAATATCACGCTAAAACCAGCCTCGTGCAATGCTTTCACTAAAGTAGAGGCATAATGTGAATTTAGCGAACCTTCTAAGCCATGCATCATCAAGACTAAAGGCGCATTGGGGCGCGGATACCACGCTAGATCTATGAAATCGCCATCCTTAAGCTCTAACCGTTCCCAAATAAAAGCTAAGGAAAAACGTTTGCGCAGCAAAGTAGGCAAAATAGTTTGTAGGTGCGGTGATTTTAACCACCACGGTGCGCGATAACTGCTGGTAATGCTTTGACCCATAAGATAACGGTTCTGACCCAAAAGAAGCGCTGCATGATACCATGCACCCTCTTTAAATCCTCTTTTGAGTGAAGGTGAGTCATGCAGGTGCGCGCTGAACAAATCACTGAACAGCTACGCTTAGGCCTCAAGCCAGTCTACTTAATTAGTGGCGATGAGCCCCTGCAAGTGATGGAGGTAGCGGATGCAGTGCGCGAAGCCGCCAAGCAGCAGGGTTTTAGCGAGCGTGAAATTCTGAATGTGGATGCGCAATTTGATTGGAGTGTTTTGCTAGCAGCCAGTGAGGCTTTATCCTTGTTTTCAGAGCAGAAACTGCTCGATTTGCGCCTGAACTCTTGCAAAATTGGGGCGGCAGGCAGTAAGGCCATCCAGCAATATTTAGCGCATCCACCGACTGATAAGGTGCTGTTGATGCAATGTGGGCGTTTAGATAAAGCCTGCCGCAGTGCTGCTTGGGTTAAAGTGATTGAGCAGCAAGGTGTCTTAGTCCAAGTCTGGGATTTATCGCCCCAACAAGCGTTAACTTGGCTCGCTAAGCGGATGCGCGAAACGGGTTTAAATGCAAATGAAGCGGCAGTGCGCTATTTGGCTGAACATGTAGAAGGAAATATGTTGGCTGCTGTGCAGGAAATTAATAAATTAAAGCTACTTTATGATCATGAACCGATCAGCGCAGAACAGATGGCCGCTGCGGTTTCTGATAGCTCACGCTTTACAGTGTTTGATTTAGCGGATGCTATTTTGGCACAAGATATCAAACGCTTGCAGCATATTCTGCAGGTACTAAAAGAAGAGGATACTGCCTTACCTTTATTAGTTTGGGCCTTTGGTGATTTGCTGCGCCAGCTATATGAAGCTTGTGAAAACCAACGTCAGCAACGTTCCAATCAAAACTTAATGATGCGTTTACCAAAAAATCGTCAAGCGCCTTTTCAAGCTGCGACCAAACGCATGGAGCGTGCTAATTGGCCGGCTTTATTTAAGCGCTTGGCTTTGTTAGATCAACACAGCAAAGGTGTCGGTTTGGATGTTTCGCGCTCTGCTGATCGTTTATGGGATGGCGTGTTTGATATGGCTTTGGCGATGATGGGTAAGCGGTTGTTTGCCCCAGCAGCATAGCTCTTGAGGGATAGATAAGTTCACTTTAAGTTTAAGCAAATAAGCGTAGACTAATACAGCATTCCCGAAGCGCTATGACATCAATAAAAATGCAGTTTATTACTCAATTTCTTTTTCCATTCTTGCTTTGGCTGCCTAAAGTCAACCGTGAAACCCTCAAAGCTGATTTAATTGCAGGCTTGACAGGCGCGGTGATTGTTTTGCCGCAAGGTGTCGCGTTTGCGACGATTGCTGGTTTACCACCTGAGTATGGTCTTTATACTGCAATGGTTACGCCGATTATTGCAGCTTTGTTTGGCTCTTCTTGGCATTTGATTTCTGGGCCAACCACCGCGATTTCGATTGTGGTGTTTTCAGCAGTCAGTGGTCATGCAGATCCTGGTAGCCCCAATTTTATTCAATACACTCTCACTTTGACCTTTCTAGCCGGTGTTTTTCAATTAGCCTTTGCTTTAGCACGCTTAGGTGTTTTGGTTAATTTCGTTTCACATACTGTCGTAATCGGTTTTACCGCAGGTGCTGCAATCCTGATTGCCACTAGCCAAATGAATCACGTATTTGGCGTGGAAGTCGCACGTGGCGAATCTTTTTTGTTTACTTGGTTGGATATTTTCCACCAGCTACCACAAATGAATGTGTATGTGTTCACGGTAGCAATTCTGACCTTAATCATAGCGCTCGTGTTAAAAGTTTGGTTTAAGCGTATTCCCAATCTATTAATAGCGCTAGTAATCGGCAGTGTGATTGCTTTTTTCTTAGGAGGAGAAAAGGTTGGAATTAAATTAGTCCAAGAAATTCCTGCGCATTTACCTCCCTTGTCTACCCCAGACTTTTCACTAGCAACGATTAAAGCCCTAGCGCCACAAGCCTTTGCAGTGGCTTTATTAGGTTTGATTGAGGCCGTTTCCATTAGTCGTGCGATTGCTTCCAAGTCCCATCAGCGTATTGATGGTAATCAAGAGTTTTTTGGGCAAGGTTTATCGAATATTGTCGGGAGTTTCTTTTCAAGTTATGCCGGTTCAGGTTCATTTACGCGTTCTGGTTTGAATTATACATCAGGCGCGCAAACACCTTTATCGGCGATTTTTGCAGCGTTACTACTCGCTTTAATTATTCTCTTAGTTGCACCGTTGACTGCTTATTTACCGATCCCTGCGATGGCGGGAGTGATAATGTTGGTGGCTTGGAATTTAGTGGATTTTGAGCATATTAAGAAAATCTTTGAAACCAGCCGGGCTGAAACCAGTATTTTACTCACCACTTTTCTAGCGACTTTATTTTTAGAGTTAGAGTTTGCAATTTATTTAGGTGTGCTGCTGTCCCTGATTTTATTCTTAGCACGCACCTCAATTCCTGATGTAGTAAGCCTTGTACCAACTACCGAAGCCGCCACTGGCAAAAGTATTTTGGTGAATAAATATAGAGACGAGATATTGCCAGAATGCCCGCAATTAAAAGTGGTAAGGATTGATATGTCGGTTTATTTCGGTTCGGCCAATCATATACAAAATCGCCTGCATTATATGAGTGAGCATCAAGGCTATAAGCGGATTTTGGTGATTGGTTCAGGGATCAATTTTATTGACCTGACGGGTGCGGAAATGCTTGAACAGGAGTCAGCACGCCTCAAAATTGCGGGCGGTGGCTTATATTTTGCGGGGCTCAAACGCAAAGTGAATACCTTCATTCACAAAGGTCATTTTGATGATCATATTGGTAGCGCTTTTTTCTTTGAGTCTAAACGCGAAGCGATTCAACAAATCACTACGACTATTTTAGATCATGAGCGCTGCCACCATTGCGCATTGCGAGTATTTCAAGAGTGCCATCGGTCGCCTTTAATTCCGCCCACTGAAAATGCTAAGCATCTGAGTGAGGCTGATACATTGGGAACTTGAAACTGATGCAATTTTTTTTCGACAGCTCCAAGCCAGCAGGCTATGCTTATGACTCAGTAATAATAAGCAAATAGGACGACTATGAGCATTCAAATGATCTTAACCGGTGGCACCATTGACAAGCTTTACAATCCCTTGAAAGGTGAGTTGAGTTTTACCCAAACTCATATTCCAGCAGCGTTTGAGCAAGGACGTTGCGGGGTAAGTTTAGAAATTCAGCAATTATTTTTGAAAGATAGCCTTGAGATGACCGATGAGGATCGGGCACAAATCTTGGCGGCTTGCCAAAATAGCGCACATCAGCATATTGTGATTACGCATGGTACCGATACCATGGCAGAAACAGCTCGCTATTTAATAGCAGCTAATCCTAATAAAACCATTATTTTAACCGGTGCAATGATTCCGCTGAGTGTCAATGGTTCAGATGGTTTATTTAATTTAGGCGCGGCCATCGTGGCTGCACAATGTATGCCCATCGGTGTGTATATCGCTATGAATGGGCGCGTATTCAATGGCGCACAAGTCACCAAAAATCGTGGTTTAGGGGTATTTGAGGCCTTACATTAAAGATGGACTCACACCAGATAACCTAAGCGCTTAGCTCGTCATTCATCATCGAAGGCTTATGAGCACTAATAATCATCCCCTTTGCAGGTGCGCCGCTTAGCTATCTTCCAAACCTTCTTCAGGCCAAACAAACTGAGCAGAGTTTGCAAAATCTCGATTCTTCGCTAAGCTTGGTCTACCTCACCTCAATTATGTATGCTTAATGAAAACAATAGGAAAGTGGGTGTTGCTGTTAGTAGTGCTGGTCACTATCACAGTCACCTTGGTCTCGTTTTATTACTCTAACTTTAAAAAAACGCAAACCACACAAGTAGTTCCTGAACAGCCAGCGACTCCAAACCCCAAACCTCCTGTACAAACCGGTGGTATTCGCCATCAAGCCCCTGAGCCTTTAACGGCTGAAATTCCAATTATTCCGCCCGCGCAAGTGCGTCCGCTGATTGGGGTGAATGTCAATGAACTGCATTACGAAGATGCGAGTTTCCCGTTTATCGATTTGTTTCGTCAATCCGCACCGTTTAAAGACAATGTCTTAGAAATGCCAGACGTAGATCAGGTTGAATATGATCCACAAGGCTGGCCGCTGCGTTTGCATGGAGCCAAAATTGCCACCAAGTTCATTGGCAAAATGCCCCCTGAAGCCCTAGTCGAAGGTGATTATGTGGTGCTGTACGATGGTACTGGCGTATTGAGCTATGGGCATGGGGTTAAGGCGATTAGCCAGTCACCGAATCGCGATCTGATTCGTTTGCATAAAGGTGAGGACGGTGAAATCAATGCCAGCTTAGTGATTGAAAGCATAGATGAAGCTGATCCGCTTCGGAATATTCGCATTTTACCCCCCGGTGGGATTTGCCAAGACAATCCCTATCAGCGCGTGTTTGCTCAAGCTGACTGTGCTTCGGGCGCGGCCTATTTACCGTTTGAGTTGTATTACAGCAGCCTTCGTTTTACGCCGGAGTATCTGAATTATCTCAAAGATTTCAGCACGATTCGCTTTATGGCGATGTCGGGGATTACCCGCAATCCCGAAAACCATTGGTCTGAACGTCCGAATTTGCAGGAAGCCACTTGGGGCGGTGGCTATGGGGCGCGTGGAGCACCGCTGGAGATTCAAGTTGATTTAGCCAATCGGATGCAAGCCGATGCTTGGTTTAATCTGCCGCATGCCGCTGATGATGACTATATCCGCAATTTTGCGACTTATGTGCGCGATCACCTCCATCCACAAGCGCGGGTCTATGTCGAATACACCAATGAAGTTTGGAATACCTCGTTTTCGCACAGCGAATACACCCAGAAAAAAGGTATTGAAGCGGGATTTAGTATTAACTCGGTGGAAGCGGGCTATCAGTATTACATCAAACGCGCAGGCGAAGTGTTTGCGATTTGGGAGCAAGTGTTTGGCGGGCGCGAGCGCTTCACCCGGGTGATCGGTTCATGGGATACCCGCCCGGATATTTCTAAAAAGTTTTTAGGTGAATATGGCGGTGCGCAAATGGCGGATGCAATGGCCATCGCGCCATATTTTGGTGGCAATACCAAAGGCTACCGCGAGTCGACGACGGTTGATCAAATCTTTGACTTAACCACCGCGAAAGACTCTTTCCGCTCTCTGCCACAAGTACTTGATCATGTACAGGAGCAGGCCGAAATTGCGCATAGCTATGGTTTAAAACTGATTGCTTATGAAGGTGGGCAAGGTTTGGTGGATTGGGTCACTCGTGAGCCGACCCAGCATCCGAATCCCTTGTTTTTTGCCGCCAATCGTGATCCACGTATGGGCGACTTATATGCGCAAATGCTAACCGGCTGGAAAGAGGCAGGTGGCGAGTTATTTATGGCGTTCTCCTCACCGCGTACTTGCCAATGGTTTGGTTGTTGGGGTTTAAAAGAACACATTCGCCAGCCGCGTGAAACCGCTTATAAATACCATGCAGTCTTGAATTTTATGGATGCGCATCGAGATTGGCTAGCCACCGCAACGCTCAGTAAATCCGCTCAAGCGGCTGCTCCCGCCGAAATTCCAGCTGAGAAAAAGCCACATAAACCGGGCGATCCGCTGATTGTTTTCCGCCCTGCCAAAGACCCAGAGCGTTATTTCTTTCTGGAAAATCCGCGCACTTTAGATACTTTAATTGCCGGTCAAGCATGGGCGAAGCGTGATCTGTTCGGCAAATGGGAAGGCAAATGGGATGAAAATTATCTGTATTTAGCGGTACGGGTTTATGACGAGTCGATTAAATCAGACTCTGAAAATCCCGAAGATGATGATTCCATTGAGTTCTATATTGATGCAGATAATAGCCGCCAAGCCAGCTACGATGGCAAGAATGACTATCGGATGACTTTTGCTTGGGGGCGTAAGCAGGTGATTCTGGATTCAAAATCGCCGCAAACCATTTCGCCAGAGTTGACTTATGAACTCAAAACTACGGCTGACGGTTATGTGCTGGAGGCAAAAATTCCTTGGAAAATGCTTGGGGTGAATATTGGCGTGAAAAGCCGCGTTGGGATTGAAGTACAAGTGAATGACGATGACGACGGTGGCAGCCGCGAGCAGAAGATTTCTTGGCTCGCGCGTGAGGACAATGCTATGAATGATCCGCGTTTGTTGGGTGTGGTTCTAATCAGCGGGCGCTAAGCGATCTTGTTCCGCATCCATGCTCGCCATTAAACCTGTGGTGTAGCGCTGGCCTTGTACAGTGCTCTCATTGATTAATTCATTCAGGGTTTGCACCGTGGCAGTGTCAAGTTGAAGATCACCAGCACCTGCATTTTCCAGCATATAGTCGATATGCTTAGTGCCCGGAATGGGAATGAGCTTGGCATCGCTTTGTGCCAAGACCCAAGCGAGCGCTAATTGCGCCATTGTACAGCCTTGTTGCTTGGCGATTTCCGCCAAGGGTGCTAGCAGCTTGCTATTGGCTGCGAAAGCTTCTGGCTCAAAGCGTGGGCGCGCATTGGTGCAGCGGACATCGTCTTTAGTCAGTTGGCTTACATCTTGCGCTTTGCCGGTAAAGAAGCCTCGCCCTAGTGGTGAGAAGGGCACAAAGGCCACGCCTAATTGAGTACAGGCGGCTAATAAACTGGTTTCGGGTGTGCGTGACCACAGCGAGTATTCAGATTGCACCGCCGTGACTGGGTGCTCTGCATGGGCACGGCGTAAAGTGGCCGTGGAGATTTCGGATAAGCCTAAACTGCGAATCTTGCCCGCTCGAATCAAATCCGCTAAGCCACCGACACTTTCTTCTACGGGTACATTCGGATCTAAACGATGCAGGTAATAAAGGTCAATAACCTCGGTTTGTAAGCGCTTGAGGCTATCTTCACACTGCTTTTTGAGGACTTCAGGGCGGCCAATAATCACTGGCTTGCCGGTTTCGTCTTTGCTCAGGCCGCATTTACTGGCGAGTACATATTCGTGGCGGCGCTGTTTTAAAGTCGCGCCAATCAAGCTTTCATTATGCCCACCACCATACATAGAAGCGGTGTCTAAAAACGAATAGCCTGCATCTAAGGCTGCATGTAGCAGGCGCGCTGATTCTTCATCATCCGCAGGGCCATAACCCATGGAAAAGCTCATGCAGCCTAAACCAAGGGCGGAAACTTGAAAGGGGCCGAGTGGGCGGGTATGCATAGAATTTCACCAAAATTGAATAGAGCAAACCTAAGCTTAAAGACAAATTTCGTAAATTGGTAGGCTTAAGCTTAGGCAGTAGGCTGTTAGCTTGCCAGCTTTTTGGGCTACTATAGGTTTTTTCCTTCTCAAAGCTTGCTTTATGTCTAATCAACTACTCTTTCATCCGCGTGCAGTTTTAAAGGCATTAGAGGCCGCTAACTTACTGAAGGATGCTGTAATACCTTCTAAGCAATTGAGGTTATTACAGGGCTGGCATGATGCTATTAAAGACGGGTCTATTCATCAGCAGTCTGAAGGTAATTTGCATGCTAATTTCTATAGTAGTTTATGTGAGGGTATTCTTGGCTATAACGGCTTTACCGATAAAGATAAAAAAACAGGGATATGGACCTTAGCGAATGAAAGTGCGGTTAAAAAAACAGGACGGGTCGATATAGGCTTTGGAAAATTCACGGATAAAGAAAAGGTACTGATTGCTCCTTTAGAATTGAAGTCACCCAAAACCTCGAGTCTGGATATACCTATGCTAGGGCGCAGCCTATCAACGGTAGAGCAAGCAGCTAAGTATGCCCGTAATAGCGAAGGAAACGCTCAGTGGTTTGTGGTTTCTAACTGTATTGAGCTTAGGCTGTATAAATTCCCTTATTCAGATTCGGTCTATCAAACTTGGCTGATTGAAGAGCTGATTAAGCCAGAAAAGTATGCTGAATTTGTCTTACTACTCAGCGCAAAAAACTTACTAGGTGGCCATACGCTTAGGCTGTTTGAAGATAGTAAGCAAGTTGAAAAGGATATAACTAACCAGCTCTATACTGACTATCGCAATATAAGAATTAAGTTAATTAATGGCATGAAGCGGGAAAACAATCGTTTTAGCCGTGCTAGTATGGTGGCAAAAGCACAGACCCTATTAGATCGGGTTTTGTTTATCGCTTATGCAGAGGATAGGGATTTACTGCCTCCTAAGATTTTGAATAGCTACCTCAACAGTGCCAATGATCACCTAAATGAATGGGATATGCTAAAACTGTTATTCAGGCATATAGATCAAGGTAAGCCGGATAAAGGCATTCCTAAATATAATGGTGATTTGTTTAAATCGGATACGAGCCTAGAAGAGCTGAAAATCAGCAAAGGGCTATTAGATGAGTTCAAACGCCTCAGCGCCTATGACTTTGCCACCGATGTGAGCGTGACCATTTTAGGGCATATTTTCGAGCAATCTATTGCTGATCTTGACCAGATTTATGAGTCGATCAACGATCAGGATGAATTAGATTTAGGCAAACAACAGCATGGAACGACCGGCAAGCGTAAACAAGATGGTGTGGTTTATACACCTGATTTTATTACTCAATGGATTGTCAAACATACCTTGGGGGCGTATTTAGATAAGCGTAAGCAAGAGCTTAAACCGGCAGAAGATAGCGCGGCATGGTGGCTTGAATATCGCAAAATTTTAGCGACCACCAAAATTCTCGACCCCGCTTGTGGTAGTGGTGCCTTTCTAGTGGCAGCCTTTCAATATTTGAAAGCTGAGTACCAATATCTGAATAAGCGCTTGCAAGAATTAGGCGAAAAGGGCGATTTGTTCAGCATTGATCTTAATCACGATATTCTAAACAACAATCTGTATGGCATAGACATTAACGCGGAATCTGTCGAAATAGCGCGGCTTTCTTTATGGCTAGCCACCGCTGAAAAGGGTAAGCCCCTCACTTCCTTAAAAGATAATATTCGCCAAGGGAATAGCCTCATTGCGGATAAGTCCTTAGATAAGCGGGCTTTCAATTGGCAAGGTCGCTTTAGTGAATTTGATGTGATCTTAGGCAACCCGCCTTATGTGCGCCAAGAACGTCTGACGGCGATTAAACCTTATTTAGAAGCTAATTATGCGACCTATCATGGGGTCGCTGATCTCTATACCTATTTCTTTGAGTTGGGTTTAAAGCTGCTGAAAAAAGGCGGCTATATGGGCTTTATTAGCTCAGCCACTTTCTTTAAAACAGGCAGTGGTGAAAGCCTGCGTAGTTTTTTGCAAATTGAAGCAAACCTGAAAACAATCGTTAATTTTGGCGATTTACAGATTTTTGAAGGTGTTACCACCTACCCAGCTATTCTTATCATGGAAAAGCCTAGCCGCGCTCGCAAACAAGCCCCTACCCATAGTTTCCGCTTTTTAAATGTCGCTTCAAGTAAGGTTGATGCTTTAAGTTCTGAACTGCAAGGCGCTGGTTTTGGGGAAATGTCGCAGGCTAAGTTAGCTTTAGATGGGTGGCGTTTAGAAGATGAGCGCTTACAGAGTCTACGGGCTAAAATTATACGTGGTAAGCCACTATTAAAAGACACTTACTCACCTTATCGAGGTATTTTAACAGGTAGAAATGATGCTTTTGTAATTGATAGTTCTACTCGTGATACTTTAATCAAGAATGACCCCAAATCTTTAGAAGTTATCAAACCGTTTTTAGAGGGAAAAGATCTGAAAAAATGGCGTGCAGAGCCTAGAGATCTATATTTAATATTCGCACGACGTGGCATAAATATAGAGAAGTATCCTGCTATTAAGGCTCATTTAGAACAGTATCGTTCTAGTCTAGAGCCTAAACCTAAAGATTGGTTAAATGATCAAACTTGGATAGGAAGAAAGGCAGGGGCTTATGCGTGGTATGAAATACAAGATTCAATTGATTATTATAAAGAGTTTGAGAAAGCTAAAATAAGCTACGGCCATTTTTCACCTGAGGCTTTATTTAGATTGGACGATAAAAAATACTATTCCAATGATAAAACTTATATTATCCCTGATGCAGATTATTACTTGTTAGGATTATTGAACTCTAAAGTTTACTGGTTTTTAATCACGGCTTTATGCCCTTATGTAAGGGGGGGATTCTATGAGCTGAGAACTTATTACATAGATACTCTTCCTATTCCTAATCCATCTGAAGCTCAAAAACAAACTGTTGCCCAACACGCTGAAACCTGCCAAACCCTAGCCGAGAAACGCTACCAACTACAAGACAGCTTACGCCGCCGCATCCCCGACCTTTGCCCTAAAGACCACGACCCCAAACTCTCTACTAAATTAGCTGATTGGTGGACGCTAGATTTTAAAGACTTCCAAAACGAAGTTAAAAGCCGTTTTAAACGCGCTCTGAGCTTAGCAGAAAGCATGGAATGGGAGCCGTTGTTTAATCAGCAAAAAGAGCAAATCCAACAGCTGAGCTATCAATTAGCATCAGAAGAGCAAGCCTTAAATAAAGCGGTTTATGATCTGTTTGGTTTAGATCAGGCAGACATAGAGCTATTGGAGCAGAGTGTCAACTAGGAGGGCAGTTAAAGCCCGCTCTGAAAAGCAGTTTGCGTAAGTGCTTGATTTTGATGGTAGCCCCAACAGGAATCGAACCTGTAGCTATCCCTTAGGAGGGGATCGTTTTATCCATTGAACTATGAGGCCAGTTTGAGAAAGTGGGCGTATTCTAACTTAAATCTTCAGGTTTGCTAGCCTTTTGCGTTGTTTTGAGGGCGGAGGAATCTGAAGCGATATGAATAGTGCGTTGTGGATAGGGCATGTCGATCTTGGCTTCACGGAAAGCTTTTTCGATAGCTACATTTAGCTCGCTAGTGACCACTAACTGTTTTTCAACATCCTTGATCAAGCAACGTAATTCAAAGCTTAATGCACTTTCTGCAAAGCCACGGAAGAATACCTGCACTTTGAGTTCGCCATACTCACGCAGCACCGCAGGATTCGCCTCTCCCACCGCACGCAAAGTCGCTAAAACTTTCTCAGGGTCAGAGCCATAAGCCACACTGATTGGAATGATGACGCGCCCATATTGGTTACTCAACATCATATTCGTGACCTGATTAGCGATTAATTCAGAGTTAGGCACAATAATATCTGAGCGGTCAAAAGTCTGAATCACGGTCGAGCGAATATTAATATCTTTGACATAGCCTTCAGTCGTGCCAACACGTACCCAATCTCCTTTGCGAATCGGGCGTTCAAATAATAAAATTAAGCCAGAGACAAAGTTATTAACGATATTTTGTAAGCCAAAACCAATGCCTACAGATAATGCGCCAGCAATAATTGCTAAGTTAGTAAACTTAATACCTGCAATGGATAAGCTTATTAAAATAGCAAGAGTGATGCCTGCATAACCCGCAATTGTGACCGTCGTTTCTTTAGCACCGCGCGTCATGCTAGTGCGGCGTAGCCAATGATTAGCTAGACTATTGGTAATGAGATGGGTGAGGCTGATCAGAATAGCCAGTGATAACAAGCCCATTAAAATACGCATCGGCTCTAAAGTGAAACTACCAATCTGAATGCCATCCATGAGCTTGGTGAGCATCATTTGCATAGATTGAGCCGTCATTCCCCACAGCCTTAATAAGACTAAAATCATCAAGGAGAAGACCGTCACGGCATGGGTCAGTCGTAGCCAAATTAAGCCCGGTACACGCTTGCCATCTTCAATGCCTAACCGCTTGCGCAGCTGTTTTTGCCAAGTGGCGGTGCCTTCATCGAGTCCATCAAATATTTCACTGGGGATCTTAAGTAACAGCCAGCCAATCAAGACAATGAACAAAGTTCCAAAAGTGCCATTAAAGAGAAAAACAAAAAAGTTTCGATACCCTAACCATAAAGCAATAATAGCGGCAGCTAAAGCAACAGCGCCCAGAATATACAGGCGGAATTGGTTTAGCCATGGGACATATTTACGTAACAACCACAGTAAGCGAATCAGTGCTAGGCTAGAAAAAGTTCCTAAAACAATCCTAATTAAGCCTACTAAATTATTCGTAGGGTCGGTGTCAAATAGAGTGGAGTGAAACAACAGACCTAACAGAATCGCTAGTAAGAAGGTTCTGGCCCAATAATAAAGTTTTTTGCTGGTTTCAGGGATGACAGGTAGAAAGTCTTTATTTTTATTCGCAGGGCGCAGCATGGCACTGATAATCATGTAGCTCATAGTGAATAAAAATAAAGTCGATGAAAGTTCAGTAATCGCTTTAACGCCAGGATGATTGTAATGCAAAGCCAAACTCGTCAACCCAAGCATCAGAATCGACGGCATAAAGCGAATAATGCTTCGCCAGACCGAAGCAAACGTAGGGCTAGTAGCGACGAGTTCAGAAATATCTTGATTCGAGCTAAGTTGCTTGTAAAAGCTCCAGATTAAGCCGGTGAGTAGGCCAGCAAAGCCGTACAATAAAGCGGTAGTAACATTGCCATAATTGATGGGTAAAGCGGCTAAGGTAGCAATAATTTGCTGGGTTTCAGCAACCCATAAACTAGGCTGCTGTAAAGTTTGCAGCACAAAGCTAAATACGGAAGGGCTGATTGCAAATAAGCGCTCTTTGACAATATTTTGTTTGCTCGCACTCACTTGTTCTTGAACTTGGGCGGCACGTAGCGCCAGTAAGCGGCATTGAGCCAGTTGGGTTTCAACTATCTTTTTTTGTTTATCTAAATCTTTACGCTTGGCTTGTAGCTCTTTATCTTCTTGAGCCACAGGTTCAGTACCAATGCTCTCCAAACCTTGCTTAACTTTGGTTTGCTCAGCTTCTTGCTGGCTAATGCAACTAGCTGCGAATTGATCAGCGGCTAACGCCTCCAGCGCGATTGGATCAAGCACCTCCTCTGAATAGGTCTTAATATCTAAACGCTGTTCAGCTTCTTCTAAAATTTTCGTATGGTCGTCAATGGTTAAGGAGGGCAGCGTCCGAGTAGCTTCAGGCGCAGTCGCCTGTTCAGCGCTCCATAAAGTAATCGGCAAGCTACACAGCAAAACAATAATTAGTAGGCGTAAGGCTTTCAGAGTATTCATATAGGGATTGCTAATGCGCAACGACAGGCTCAATTTTGGGCTCAGCTTCGGGTTCAATTTCATGCTGCGGTTCAAGATTGCCAATCGTATCGGATTGGCTCAGATGCGCAAGGTGAAAAATCGCCTCGCCTTCATGCACTAGAGGCAAAGTGCTCACCCCAATAATTAAACCTGCACGCGGTGCGTAAATTTGTTCGATATGTGCGCCAAAAGGATCAGCCACATGACCTAGCAGTTCGCCTTGATGAATAGTAACCCCTAAGCCCAGTTTAATATGCAAAATGCCGCTTTGGGGGGCACGTATCCATGCGCTGCTATCACTCATTAACGGTTCTGTTGGTCTCAGCGTATTGTTAGCGGGGAGCATCCCTAAATGCCGCATAACTGAAAACACCCCATTCACTCCGATTTGAATCGCCTCTTCGCCGAAGCGGAGTGCCTCTCCCGCTTCATAAAGAAGCACTTTGATATCCCGTTTAAAGCTAGCTTCACGCAAAGAGCCTTCACGTAGACCTGTGCTTAAAATCAGCGGCGGGCGGAAGGCTTTAGCCATTTCCAGCAAATCAGGATCATGCTTCAAGTGTGCGCGAATTTGCGGCAAGTTATCGCGGCCTAAAGCTGCGGTATGTAGATCAATCCCATGGGTGCACAGGCTTGCGACTTCATTTAAAAATTGATGGGCAAGCTGAGATGCCATTGAACCCTGTTCAGAGCCAGGGAAGGAACGATTTAAGTCGCGGCGATCAGGTAGGTAGCGGGATTTATCCAAAAAGCCATACACATTTACCACGGGTACGGCCAACAAGCTCCCACTAAATTTCTTGATATCTAACGTGTTGAGTACACGGCGAATAATTTCCACGCCATTAATTTCATCCCCATGAATCGCAGCAGAAATAAAGAGACGTGGGCCAGCTTGCAAACCATGCATCACATACACAGGCATAGAAATGCGCGCATGGGTGTATAAATGAGGCAGTGGAAGATGCACATAGCGTTGTTCGCCTGCTGCAATAGCCCTATCGCCCACGATAATGGGTGCTTGAGTTGCCAATCCGCTTACCCCAGAAAACGTCATTAAATTATTGCTTATGTTTTAGGCTAGTGAGTGTTACGCGATTCCAAACGATCTTCAATAAACTTAATGATTAGTTCGGCAATATTTTTGCCACTCATAGCCTCAATGCCTTCTAAACCGGGTGAAGAGTTCACTTCTAAAATTGTCGGTCCATGCTGGGTACGTAACAAATCCACACCTGCTACTTCTAAACCTAAGGCAGCTGTGGCTTGAATGGCTAGCTGGTACTCTTCAGGCGTTAAATTAACGCTAGCAGCGGTTCCACCACGATGTAGGTTCGAGCGAAATTCTCCAGCGGCTGCTTGACGTTGCATAGCGGCTACCACGTCCCCGCCAATCACCCAGCAGCGAATATCGGTGCCTTCCGCTTCAGCGATAAATTCTTGCAATAAAATAGCGGCCTTCAGTGCTAAGAAACCTTCAATCATACTTTCAGCCGCTTGTTGTGTTTCTGCTAGCACCACACCGATACCTTGAGTTCCTTGGAGTAGCTTGATGATGAGCGGAGTTCCACCGACCTGTTGAATAGCAGGTCGAATATCTTCTAAATGGTGTACAAATACGCAGCGTGGAATGTTTAAGCGATGCTGTGCAAGTAATTGAGCAGACTGGAGTTTATCCCGCGATTGGCTAATCGCTTGTGCACTACTTAAAGTATAAATACCCATTAGCTCGAATTGGCGTACTACTGCTGAACCATAATGGCTGATTGAAGCACCAATCCGTGGAATAATGGCATCAAATTTTTCCAACAATTGGCCTTGATAATAAACGGTAGCTTGTTGATTATTAATAGCTAAATAGCAGCGTAAAGTATCCAGTGTATGTATCTCGTGCCCGCGAATTTGAGCAGCCTGAATCAAGCGCTGTGTTGAATATAAATTGCGATTACGCGACAGCAGGGCTAGTTTCATCAGCTTGTCCTAATGACAGTTTGGGTTATGGGGCTTTTCAACGACTTATTAAACTTGACTATAGTGGGTTTTGATGGGTTTTTTACCACACAGATAGGATGCTTGTGGATGAATGGTCACTCCACCTTGCTGCAAGGCACTGCGCCCTAGCAACATACGGAATTGCATACTATTACGATTAGTAAGGGTAATCTCAATGAGCCAAACTTTATCACCGATACTTATTGAACTTTGAATAACATACCTTAATTCTCGATGCCCTCCCGAATCAGTGATTATCCTTTGATCCAAAATACGTGCTTGGCATTGTAGCGTTAAATGCGTATAGCGCCGAATCGGTTGCAGGCTAAAATGAAGCCAGTCTTCGTTATTTTGTTGAAAAACTTGAATTTGCTGAGCATGTAAAGTTGAAGTTTTAGCCCCAGTATCAACTTTAAGTTTGATAGCCGGAATACCTAAATCAGGTAGGGCAGCCCATTCTCGCCAACCCATACTGAGACTCTCCATTTTCTCTTCCTAAAAGTGATTAGTTACGGTGGTTTTGTAAACTTTGGCAATTTTTCACATAAGACTGCTAAGCTTAGTCTATTTACAGACCGTACATTTTGTTGTTTTAATGCTACAGTCATCTTACACACCATAACATTTAAATAGAATTGATTATTTTATTATCAGGAGAATGAAGAATGAAAAAAACGATACTAGCTTCAACAATAGGTCTGTTCCTCGGAGTCGGTGCTGCACAAGCTGAAGTGACTTTATACGATTACAAAGAAGGTACGAGTGCCTATGAAGATGCGTATGTAGCGGGTGCTTTAGATTTCCACAAAAAGCGTGGTGATGATCAAAATGCTTATTCTTTGAATTTAGATGCAAGCTATGATCGCACGATTAGCACACCGGATCGTGATGTCAACTTTGGTGGGAGCGCTACGGGTGGTATTAAACGAGACGGTACTGCAGGTGCGGAAAGTGTAGATAATTATATTGCTAAGGCTTATGTTTCTGCAGATAACTACTTTGTGCCAGGCAGTAATGGCGCTTTCTGGTATGGTGCTGCTGAAGCGGTAAAAGACAGCGCAATCGAAGATATGTTTACTTCCGCTACGATTGGTGTTGGTTACGGTCGTGTGACTAATGTTACACCAATGGCTAAAGCGATTCGTGTGATGGACGAGTTGGTTCGTCGCAACGTGTTACGTGGTAAGCCTGCTGTGGGCGTGTATCAAGATGTAGCGCGTATTATTGCTAAAGAAAATGAATACCGTTCTAGATACGGCTCTAAAGATTATCCAATCAAATGGATTTCTGATATTGAGGCAGTGATCAAACAAAGCGGTTTAACTAATAACTTTGGTGCAACGGGTACTTTAAAAGTACGTGATGTGTTGATTGATGAAAATATCTCTACCCGACGTATTGGCTGGAAAGTCCGTGCTGGTTTAAGTTATATCGGTACTAACTTTGATGGTTTAACCAATAAGCCAGGTTTAGAGTTGGGTGGTGAGTATCATGTCCCATTGAGTAATCAAACTCAATTTTCTAATGAAGCCAAGTTTACAGCAGTCTTAGGTGACGATGATACGGGATATAATTTTAATAATGGCCTTTCTGTTACCCATGAAGTGGATGACCGTATTGACTGGGAAAATGTCTGGAATCTAAACTATGCTAAGGGTAGTCAAGCGAATAGCGATGATGTCACGACTAATACTTTAAGCTCTACATTTGCTTATGAAGTTGCTAACTCCTTAGACTTTACTACTACAGCAAGCTTAAAAAATGTTAGTGGTAGTAGTTCAACTGATTCTAATTACAAGGATGGTACTGACCGCTCCTTAACCATGGGCGTGCGTTATCGCTTACGTTAATCTCGATTTAGCGGGATAAATCCAAGGAGAGTCATTGACTCTCCTTTTTTTAGCTACAACTATGCTAAGTTGAGCCAATCCTAGCTAGGGCTTCTAGGCGATTAGTAGAATGATGATCCATTATAAATTCGCCTGCACTCATTGCGGCCAGTTACATTACTATCAAGCCATTGCAGATGGGCATGAGGCGCGTTGTTCGCGCTGTTCCTCAGTCTTGTATCGCCAACGTAAAGCGATGTTGGATATGTCACTGGCTTTGGTTTTTACCGGTTTAATCTTATTTGTCATGGCGAATGCTTTGCCATTGATTGGTCTGCGTGCTCAGGGGTTAACGCAGGAGCTCACTATTTGGAAAGCAACAGCTGCGTTTTGGGAGCAAGACTATTATTGGTTGTCTGCTTTGCTAGCCTTGAACCTGATTATCTTCCCGCTTTTTGAGTTACTAGGCATGCTTTGGGTGCTATTAACGATCCGTTTTGCCTGGCAGCCACATTTAGCGATTCAAATTTTTCGCTGGCTTAGCGAAATTAAACCTTGGGGGATGCTAGAGGTTTTTATGTTGGGGCTCTTAGTTGCCATCGTTAAGCTGGGGGATATTGCGGTTTTAGTGATTGGCTCGTCTTTTTGGGCTTTTATCTTTCTCGTACTCACTCTAGCAGCCTCGACCGCAAACTTAGATAGTTTCACGATTTGGCAAGCTTTGCAGTCCTGCAAATCACCGGCTAAGAACCAGCATGTCAATGGATAGCCATGCTCCGCTCATTCATTGTAAAATCTGTGGCTGCGTGGGCGAACGCCCTGTGCTTTTAAATAAATATGAAAGATTGTACTGCGCCCGTTGTGGGCATCAGATGCGTTTAGAGCCGCACTATAGTTTGCAAACCACTTGGGCTTTATTGTGGGCTGCGGCGATTTTGTATATACCCGCGAATTTAATGCCGGTGATGAGTGTCTATTTCTTAGGGACAGGCCAACCGGATACGATTGTGGGTGGCGCGATTCATCTTTATCAAGCAGGGCAGTGGCCGCTGGCAATTTTGATTTTTGTAGCCAGTATTGTGGTGCCTTTGCTAAAGCTGTTTACCCTGTCCTACTTGCTGATTTCTATCCAGCGTGGTGAGCAAAAGCATCAACAGGAGCGGATGCGTTTGTTTCACCTCACTGAATATATCGGGCGCTGGTCGATGGTGGATGTATTTGTAGTCGCTATTCTCTCTGGACTGGTACAATTCGGCAATTTAGCGCATATCGAAGCTAATGCGGGTACGTTTTGCTTTGCAGCCGTGGTGGTCTTGACGATGCTCGCAGCTGCCACGTTAGATGAGCGTTTAATTTGGGCATCAGTTGATAAAAATAACTTGCTGTAAACAGGAAGCGAAACCATTTGAATTCGGGCAATGACCCTCTTTCTAGCCAAGAAAATCTAGCTGCTGTGCAAGTGCGCCGCCAACGCTGGCCTTCGCCTGTCTGGTTATTGCCCTTGGCCGCTGCTTTAATCGGTTTGTGGTTATTAGTCCAAAATTGGATGCAGCAAGGCACGATTATCACGGTGCATTTCCCGAGTGCAGAAGGGATTGACCCCGGCAATACTCAGGTTCGTTATAAAGCCGTTAATGTAGGCAAGGTTAAAAGCGTCAAGTTTGATGCGAATATGGATCCGTTGGTTACCCTTGCGCTCAATCGTGATATTAGCGATGTCCTTGATTGCAGCGCGCAATTTTGGGTGGTACGCCCCCGCATCCGTGGTGCAGAAATCTCTGGAATCACGACACTGTTTTCGGGTACTTACATCGGCATGCTGCCACAACGTGTTGATAGCGAGTTAAAAGAAAACGAAACTTCAATCTGTTATCAAGCTTTAGAAGAGCCGCCAGCAACCAAGCCCAGTCGTCCGGGGCGTGAGTTTAAGTTAATGACCGATTCAATGGGATCTTTGGATATTGGGACACCTATTTTTTATAAGCAATTGCAAGTCGGTGAAATCATCAATTATCGCCTCTCTGCAGATAGTGGACAGGTTGAGTTGCATATCTTTGTGGATGAGCCTTATTACCGCTTGATCAATAAAAATACTCGCTTCTGGGATGTGAGTGGCATTGATGTTCGAGTCGACTCGGTGGGCGCCGAAGTGCGTATGGAGTCGCTCACTTCTTTATTGATTGGTGGGATTGCCTTTGAAACGCCGCCTGAGCAAAACCAAAGTTTGCCAGTTAGCCCCAGCAATACTGTATTTAATCTTTATCCTGATTTAACCAGTAGCCGTGAAAAGCATTATCAAGATCGACTGTATTACACGCTCTATTTCAATGGCTCTTTACGCGGTTTAGCTGAAAAAGCCCCGGTGGAATTTCAAGGTATTCGGGTAGGGCAGGTTGAAAAAATCAAATTACATTTAGACCCTAAGTCTTTAGATGTGCGTATTCCGGTGCTGATTTCCATTGAGCCACAACGTTTTTCCGAAGAATTAAAACTAGCTGAAGCACCCCAATTTATGGAAAGTCTTGTCAAGCGTGGGATGCGGGCCAAGTTAGAAAATGGCAATTTGTTAACAGGGCAGATGTTTGTGGGCTTAAGCTTGGATGAAAAGGCGAAGCCAGACAGCATTGCTAAAGGCCAGTTTTATGATGTATTTCCTACTTCGCCTACCCCCGTTGAAGAGCTGTCTAAAATGGCTTCAGGGATTGCCGACGATCTGAAGTCGACCTTAGGTGGTGTGCGTCAATTCATGGAGAGTGGGCAGCTTGATAAAACGGTCGAGAATGCGAACAAAGTATTAGTCGCGACTGAAACCACGATGACGGAAGCCAAGCAGGCTGTTACGGATGCACGTTTAATCTTGCAGCAATTACAGACTAACACCTTACCGGGCGTTAGCTCTAATTTAGAGACAGCTACGGCTAGTTTAACGCGAGCTTTAGATCAGGTCAGTGCGAATGTGGACAAAGTTTCGACTACGCTGGATGGCTCGCTGAAAGCAGTGACTGGCGATTTAGATAAGGTTTCTGGCACTTTAAATCAGTCTCTAACCAGTTTGACGGGCACAGCTAAGCAAGCGGGTACGGATTTTAATCGTAGCTCAGTCGAGTTTGATAAAACAGTACAGCGCCTACAAGGCTCTTTAACCCATTTAGATCGCTTGCTAGCACAAAATTCGCCGACTCAATACCAACTCACTGAAATGATGGACGAAGTGACGGCGATGTCGCGTGCAGTGCGGGCTTTAACTGAAACTTTGCAGCGTCAGCCGGAAGCCTTAATTCGAGGAAAGAAAGATTGGGAAGAGCATTAATTCTGCTGTTTGGAGGTTGCTTGCTCCTGCTGAGCGCTTGTAGCAGCGTTGCACCACAGTATTTCACTCTAGGTACACCAGAGCTGAGTTCAGTAGCCAATCAGCATCAGTCGATTACGAGTATTGGGGTAGCGCGCATTCGTTTACCTAGTCTGTTAGATCGGCAGGGGATGGTGCTGCGCAAAGATAATTTCAGTGTGGCAGTTTCAGAACAGTATCAGTGGGCTGGAGTTTTACGGGAAGAGTTTAATGAAAGCTTGGTATCAGGTTTGCAAGCTGCTTTGCCCAGCACTCGGGTCCAAGTAGCTCCCTGGCAGTTGGAGCAAACACCACAGTATTATCTGACGGTCAGTGTTTTAGCGTTTGATGGTGCTCCTCAAGCGCAAGCTAAGTTGCGTGGCAGCTGGCAGTTATTACAAGGATCATCTGGGCGCTTAGTAAAAGCAGGGACGATGAGTTTTAGTAGGGCCGTAGCGGGTAAAGAAGTGAAAGATGTCGTGCAGGTACAAAATCAATTAATTGGGGATTTGATTCGCCACGTGTTAGCGGCTTTGCCTTAAGTGATTAATGGCCTAATTCTTCGGGCGTCATACTTTCCAAACGCTGCTTAGCCCGATCGCGGGAAGCACGGACATGATAGCGCATCAATAACTCCGCCATTTCCCCATCACGTCGTTCTAAAGCTTGCACAATCAGCTCATGCTCGTGCATAGCGGTGCTTGAAAATGCCGGGCTTAAGCGCATCCGATAGAAGCGGACTAAATCATACAAGTCTTGGCAGAGCATGGTTAGCAAGCGCTGGTTTTTACTGCCTTGAATGATGCAAAAGTGAAAATCGAGATCGGCATCTTGGTTGTAATCGGTTTTAGGCGTATGTGAGGGATGTGCCATGCTATCTTTGTGCCGAGCGACTAAACTTTTAAGATGGACTAATTCTGGATCAGTCATATTCTTCGCTGCTAAGCGTGCTGCCATGCCTTCCATCGCCTCACGGATTTGGTAAATTTCCATTAGCTGATCAATCGAGAAGCTGACAATCCTTGCGCCAATATTCGGTCGACGTGTGACTAAATTGCAGTTTTCCAGTTTGCTAATCGCTTCACGCAGGGAGCCACGACTCACCCCATAAATGCTGGCTAATTCAGGCTCGCTGATTTTTTTACCTGCAGGCAATTCGCCTTCAAGGATGGCGCGACGCAAATCCAAGAACAGACGATCCGCAATCGTCACAGGTTCATAGGAATGACAGGCAGGGTGAAATGGCATACTTGTGGTCTCAGGTCGAGTTACGTATTTTTATGTTGACGATCATAGTGCAAAGAGACTGTTTTTTAAAGAATAGAGAGGAGATTGTCGACAATTTTATCTTGATCAAAAATAGTCAATAACCACGAAACTACAGGGCGCAAATGTCAAGCTATCTCTACGGCTGTATAGTAGACATTTTATTTTTCCCAATAGTGCTGGATATGAATGAAAATAATACGGTGATTGCAGCCAGTGGTTTAAAAAAACAGGTACTTGCGCCGACTGCAAACCATAATAATGAAACCTTAAATATCCTCAGCGATATTAATTTGCAGGTAGCAGCGGGTACATCAATAGCGATTACCGGCGCATCTGGCTCGGGTAAAAGTACTTTGTTGGGAATTTTGGCAGGCTTGGATGTAGCCACGGCAGGTAGCCTCGCTGTATTTGGTCAGGAGCTAACGAATTTATCCGAAGATCAACGAGCTGCTTTGCGTTTAGGTCGAGTAGGTTTTGTTTTTCAATCCTTCCAATTGCTAGAGCATTTAACTGCTTTAGAAAATGTTATGTTGCCTTTGGAGCTAGGTGATAAACAGGGTGATATTCGGCAACGAGCTTTAACTGCTTTAGAGCAAGTCGGTTTAGCTGCGCGTGCACAGCAGTTAGTGACTAAGCTTTCGGGTGGCGAACAGCAGCGAGTGGCTTTAGCGCGTGCCTTTGTCACTCAGCCGCAGTTGCTATTTGCAGACGAGCCTACAGGTAATTTAGATCGGCATACAGGTCAAGAGGTCGCGGCTTTATTATTCCGTTTACAGCGCGATCATCAAACCACCCTTGTACTCGTAACCCATGACGAATCCTTAGCGGCACAATGTGAGTATTGGTATCGACTCGCTGATGGGCGTTTACATTTGCAGGAGCAAGATTAATGGCTTGGCAGATGTATTGGCGTCAATGGGTACGCCGCTGGCGTTTATCCGAAATGCGTTTGTTATTTTTGGCTTTGTGGGTTTCAGCTTTAGCAGTGTCAGCGGTGGGCTTTTTCACTGATCGTGTTGAATCAGCGATGGAGCGACAAGCCAGCCAAGTGTTAGGTGGGGACTTAGTGGTTAGCTCCTCACGGCCTTTGCCTGAGGAGTATAAGCAACTAGCGCAAAGTTTAGGTGTGAATATTGCGGAGGTGATTAGCTTTCGCAGCATGCTGTCCTTTGGCGAAAATACTCAATTAGTCCAAGTGAAAGCCGTATCGCCTAATTATCCATTGATTGGTGAATTGCAAGGCGCTAAGTCTTTAACCGCTGTGGGGGAATCCTTAAAAGGCAAGCTACCGGCTAGCGGAGAGTTATGGTCAGAGCCACGCTTATTTCATGCTGTGCAAGCGCAGATTGGTTCGAATGTAGCCCTAGGTCGTAGTCAATTTGCTTTAAGTACGGTAGTCACCAAGGACCCTTCGCAAGGTGTTAATTTCTTCCAAATCGCTCCGCAAGTGATGATGCCACTCGCTGATTTGCCTGCAACGGGTTTGCTTTCACCGGCCAGTCGAGCGGAATTTTCTCTGCTGTTCACAGGTTCAGAGCGAACCATTCGTAGCTTGAAGTCCAGTTTAAAAGCCAAGCTTGCACCTACCGAGCGGATACGTTCATTGGAGGAGGGGGCGCAAAATGTGCAACAAGCTTTACAGCGTGCTGGGCGCTTTTTAGGTTTAGCGGCGCTCTTAAGTGTAGTCTTGGCGGGGGCTGCGATTGTCCTGACAGCAGCAAGCTTAGTACGGCACGAGACTCGTTCGGTTGCGGTACTCAAAGCCTTTGGTTTGGCAAGACGGCGCATCTTGATTGATTATTTAGGCAATCTCTGGTTGTTGGCTTTAGTGGCTGGTGTGTTAGGTGCTTTAGTGGGGTTCTTACTACAAGAGTTACTTGCACAGTGGCTAGTCAAGGTAGTGGAAATTGATTTACCGCCTGCCACTTGGACTTCCGCTTGGGTAAGTGTAGTGACTGCGTTGGTGATGGTGACGGGCTTTGCACTGCCGTCGTTGGGGCGCTTGTTAGAGATTTCACCTATGCAGATTCTCCAAGGTAGCTTGCCTAATCAAAAAACCTTGGCGCGGTTTTTAATGCTAAGTATTTTGCCAGCCATCTTTATTCTATTCTGGATTCAAGCCCGTGAATTTAAGCTAGCGCTTTGGGTATTCCTAGGTTTGGTGCTGGCAGTCGCTGCATTTTGGTTGATTTCTAGGCTAGTTTTGCATGGATTAGCGCGCTTGAGTAGCCGTGCGGGTTGGCAATGGTTGGCGCTAATGCGTCAAAGTCGGCGTTCAATCTTGTTGGTAGTCGTGTTTACGATAGGTTTGTTTAGCTTGCTGTTATTGACCGCTTTACGTACTGATTTAATTGGTCGTTGGCAAGCCAGCGTCCCTGCTGATGCACCCAATTACTTTTTGATTAATATTCAAACAGCAGATCAAGTGGGTTTAGAGGCTTTTCTCAAGCAGCAGAATATCCAAACAACACTCTACCCGATGATTCGTGGGCGCTTAGTCGAAATCAATAATAAGCCAGTGACCGCAGATAATTATCCCAAGCCTGATGCCAAACGTATGTTAGAGCGAGAGTTTAATCTGTCGTCATTTGCAGATTTTCCAGTGAGTAATTCGTTGATTTCAGGTCGATGGTTTGATGCTAAAACCCAAGGTTTTTCCATCGAACAGGGGATTGGTGAAACTTTGGGTTTTAACTTGGGCGACCGCTTGACTTTTGATATTGCAGGGCAAGGTTTTACTGAAACGATAACCAGTGTGCGTGAAGTCCGCTGGGATAGTATGCAGCCGAACTTCTTTGTGATCGCCGCGCCCGGAGCTTTGCTGGATAAGCCCTATACCTTAATAACTAGCTTGCATGTACCCACTGATAAACCAGAGCTCATTCCGAGTATGATTCGCCAATTTCCGAGTATTACCGCCATTGATACGAGTGCCATGCTCGGGCAGATCCGCTCACTAGTTGAACAAGCCACTTTAGCGGTGCAGGGCGTCTTTGCGTTTACTCTAGTGACAGGCTTATTAGTGCTTTGGTCAGCCTTACAAGCGCAAAAACCAGAGCGCCAACGCGAAATTGCCGTGTTGAAATCCTTGGGGGCAAACTCATCGACCTTACGTAAACGCATCTGGTTAGAGTTTTTGCTTTTAGGCGGTTTAGCCGGAGCTTTAGCAGGTTTGCTGACGATGCTTGCGGCTAATTGGCTCGGTTTTTATATGTTCGATTTACAGATTAGCCTAAATCCATGGTTGGCCATTTTAGGTGCTTTGCTTGGAGCCATTTTAGTAGCGAGTGCCGCTTGGTTGAATTTACGTAGCTTATTGAAAGTAGTGCCGATGGTCTTGTTAAAAACTTAACAGTTTGTCGGTTCGACCGCGTTTATCTGGCAACCATTAGCTATAATCGGAACTAATTATAAAAATAAGCGCCCGTATTTCAGTGAGGTAGTGATGGACACGACAGCAGAGCGTCAGGATATTGCGCGTTACACGATTCCTTTGACGGAGTCGAAGGCTAAAGAATGGATTGATTCTTTAGCCATTACCGATTTTGGCGATACGACTAAGCGGATTTATCATGGTTTGGCGGATCTAAATCGGCGCTCACTCTCACCAGCGGTGCGTATTCGGATTGGGGAGCGTTTGCGCCCAACCTTCGATCTCATGCTGAAAAATCTTAATCGGCATTTAAGCTGTCGCGCTTTTCCTTTACCTGAACGTGGTCAACGGATTTTTGATCTAAATCAATCCTTACTTTTAGAGTTTTCAGGTCTCTATCAGCTCGCTGCGCTCGATATGATTACCCGTGATGAGGTCAATAAGCGCGCACTTCAACTCGCGATTTACCGCGTATTAGATTATTTAGGGTTATATCTGCTGAGTACCTATTCGGTCTATGTGCGTACTCGCGAATCGATTTGGCATGATATCCACCATATGTATTTACTGGCTGCTGAGCGCGGTTTGGATAAAGTTCGGATCAGTGAGGGGCGTGAAGGGGCGAATAGTATTGCAGAGCGTTACATTCAATTGAATGTAATCCCACTATTTAAACCCTACAGCTTGCGTCAAGAAGAAGTCACACGTATTGCCCGGTATGTAGAGTCGATGACGCATACCATCAAACTATCTAATGAGCCAATCCATGTAGAAGCAACCCAAGACTTTGTGCATGCAGCCATGCTGAATAATGATGAGCCAGCAGTCATTATGCCTTATCGGGATTTACCGCATTCACCCACCGTGCGTGTGTTCAATTTAGCGCCTGTTATTTTAGATATAGATAAACAAATTCAAGGTCTTGCCCAAGAGCAGGCTGCAGGTTTGATTCTGAAAAATGGTTTAAGTCGTAACTTGCTGAAGCGCATGGTGTTCCACCTGACTACGATTCGTAATCGCCAGTTCAACCGTTTTCCCAAAGAGGAAAAGGTAGCAGTAGTCCTTGGCATGCAAGGTGTGATTGATGCGGTCAAGCTAGCTTATCAAGGTGCTAGTTCTGATCAAAAGCGTGAGGAAGATATTCTGTTCGACAATATGCTCTATGGTGAAGCGAGCTTAGTGACTGGTAGCAAGAAAAACCTAGAAGAAGCCACGAGCCATATGCAAATTTGGGACATGATTAATAGCAGTATTGGTGGTTATGGTTTACGTTGGACGCATAAAGAAAGCTCAGCAGTAAGGGTTGGTGAGCTGATTGGTTTACGTGATATTTCTAATGACAACAACATTTGGATCATTGGTGTCGTCAAGTGGATGGAGTATATCAATAAACAAGGTTTATATTGTGGCGTTGAATTATTGTCTGCGATGGTTCAAGCCGTCATAGTCACTGAGGTGCTAGATCGTGAAGTCAGTAATAAATTCCCACAACAAGGCTTAATGTTGCCCAGTGTGGATGGCTTACGGTCTGATCCGATTCTATTGCTACCCGCCTATATTTTCCAGCCTGGCGATAAACTGGCTATTGATTTACAAGGCCGCCACGAGCGTGTGTTATTGTCTGCTTTGGATGAGTGTTTAGGTGCTTTTGCTTATTTCCGCTACAAATTTGTCACTGAAGTGGACAAGCAAAAAGCTGATGATGATTTCGGCAGTTTATGGGCAGGTCTATAGATAGAATTGATGGCTTGACCAGTCCGTCAAGTCACTAGATACGATGGTCGGGAAAACAGGTCTCTAGCCTTTTGCCAATCCTATAACTTGGTATCGTGCACAGTATGAGTCAGCATACTGTGTTTTGTGTCATTGTTCATCAGAACCCCGCACTTAGCCAAATCTTGGAGGCTGCCTTACGCAAAACCGGTTTTGAGATCAATTTGGAGTATGCCAAAAGCTGGCTTGAGCTAGAAACTGCCTCAGCTAAAGCGCCTGCTTTAGTATTTTGCCCGAATGATTTCATGCAGCAGCGTGAAGAGCGTGTTTTAGAGCTATTGCAGCAGCGCTCGCCGGATTCAATCTGTGTCAAGGTTGCTCAGCGGCATTGGGAGCCATTACGTACCCGTGTTCTAGCAGTCGAAATCTGTGAAATTTCTGTGGGCGATGCTGATCTATTGCAGCAACAAATTGATTACCTGCTTAACTACAGCACCTTAAAAACTCGTTTCCGTCAATGTAAGCATTTATTGAGTATTGCTGAATTACGCTGCCAATGGTTAGTGGACTATGCACGTGAACCGGTTGCTTTTGTCTCTCAGGGGCGGCATCTGCATACTAATGTAGCCTATTTATCCTTATTTGGTTTTAGCTCTGAATCAGAAGCGCTAGCAACTCCCTTATTACGTCTGGTTTCTGCAGATGAACGCGAAGTATTCAGCTTTTTATGTGCCAATGCAGAGCGCAGCGCTTGCCCTTCGAATCGCTTACTTTTAACCCTTAAAAGTTTTGATAAAAAAGCTTTTCGTGCAGAAATTCGTTTTATCCCTTCGGTTTTTCGTGGGCAGCGTTGTGTGCAGTTGCATGTACATGCCTTGCTTGAGCCGACGGTTAAAGTTTTACCCAATCCTTGGGATCAGCCTATTACCAAACTAGCTAATAGTGCTGGAGCAGGTAATAAACTCAAGGCGCAATTCCAAGAAACTCTAAACCTCCAAGCAAATACGCAGCCTGCCTTATTAATCGCAGAACCTAGCTTGGTCGCTTCAACTGGCAAGTCGGTTCCTTATCAGCGTCTACTCCACGATTCAGAGCAGCGTGGGCGTTTTCAATTAGATTGGTGGAATATTCGGAGTGCTTTACTCCATCCATTATTGCAGCGTAAGCAAAATACCGATCACTTAATTCTAATCAGCCTTGGCGATTGGCTCTTCAAGCAAGCTACTCAAGTCAAAGCGCTGGTTAAGCTACTGAATACTAATCAACGTCTTGCTAGCCAATTAGTCTTAGCCATTCCAGTTGATGCTTGTCTTTCTTATTCAGTTTTGGCGCGGCAAATTTTACCAGCCCTACGTCTTAGTGGTGCACGTTTGGCTTTAGACCAAGTGAATTCTGTCAATGCCACTTTATTGGCACAGGCGAGACTGCTCAATGTCGATTTAGTGCGGTTAAATCCTGAGTTAGCGCAAGCAATGGTAGGCCAACAGGTAGTTACACAGCAGTTGCATGATTTGATTCAAGCTTTTAGCCAAGCTGGTTTAACTGTGATTGTGGATGGCGTGCGCGATCTTAACTCACTCAATTTGCTGTGTGTTACCTCAGCAACTTATCTGCAAGGTGATATTTTGAATAAGTTTGCACGCTAAAACCATGAACAATTACTCACTCAATATTGCCATTATTGTCGAAGATTTCCATTTGCCCGCTTGGCAAGTTGCGATGCTCAGAAGAGTTAATGCGCTGCCTTATGCAGAAATTAAACTGATTTTTCTGGCTGATAAAGCTAAAAGCTGGAGTTTAAATAAAGCTAAGCTTAATTTTTTTAAAAGAATACGCTATTTAGAGTCTAAGCTTTTGGAAGAAACTCACCCAGCTGATCAAATGGTAAATATTGGCAGCTTATTTGATGGTGGTTTTATTAAGTTAAGCTCTAGCCTGGCTAAAGATGAGTATTTTAATCATGCAATTAATTTAGTTGTCAATCTTGCGAGTGGCAATGATCTTCCTGAGTTTTTGGTGAGCAATTCTAGTTATGGTGTGTGGCATTATTTTTATAATAGTCATTTAGAGCGGATTTCAAACTGGGCTAGTTTGCAAGAATTTAGCTTAAACCAAAACGGCATTGTCAGTGGAGTACTGGTCAATAGCAGTTATTTTAATCAATCTCGTTATTTATGGGTTTCTTATACCAGCAAACAATGCCTTTTAAGTAAAACACATGATAACTTGCTCTGGAAAATGGTTGAGTTTATTCCTGTTTTATGCCAGCAAGCTAGTCGGTTTGAAAGTGGTAAGAAGTTTATTCAAGACCGACATTTAAAAACTTTAATTGATAAAGTGATTTATATAGACAGTACTTGCTATTGTTCTCTTGTCACAGAAAATTTCTTGGTATTAAGTGTTGGCTTCGTATCTGCACATTTGAACAGATTAATAAAAAAACTCAGTTTGCATAAGCAATGGGTTTTATTAAAAACAGAAAATGATCTACTTACAGCTGATTTTTCAAAAACCTGTGAATCTAAAATCCTATACCAACCTCAACAAGGCTTTGTAGCAGACCCCTGTTTAGTTGAAGAGAACGGCGAGAAATATGTATTCTTTGAAGAATTTGTGGAAAGTACTGGGCGTGGGCGGATTGTTTGTGCAAAGCTGGATGATTTAGAAAAAAATCAGCAGATTACTGTGGTTTTGGAAAAGGATTATCATTTATCTTATCCCTTTGTATTTAAAAGTGAAGGTACTTGGTATTTAGTTCCGGAGTCAGCAGAAAACCATACAGTTGATTTATATCGCTGTATACAGTTCCCTGATCGTTGGGAATTCGTAAAATCTTTGCTAACAGATATCGATGCCTATGACGCCACGCTCTATGAATATGCAAGCCGCTGGTGGATATTTGTTAATATACGCCCACATTTAAGTACCTCGCCTAATGAGCTGCTGTATTTGTTTTCAGCTGAAAGTTTGTTGGCTGACCACTGGCAAGCACATCCAGCGAATCCGATCATCCACCATGCTGATAAGGCTCGCCCAGCTGGTGCTTTGTTTGAATGTGATGGTCTGATCTACCGACCGTCTCAAAATTGCGCAGGCTCTTATGGGCAAGGCTTGAACTTGAGAGACTGTAAACTGAACTGTGTAACTGCTATATAACGTGAATCCCAAGAAGGAGCAGTAACATGGAACGCCTCGACCCGAAACTCATGGATGACTTACTCAGCGATTGCAAAACGCCTGCTGATGTC